>Ga0208410_1000738_pt1 | contig 18295 bp, 16 predicted proteins | sample ETN02SmetaG_3_FD_185787 | JGI IMG/M metagenome (GOLD analysis project Ga0208410, IMG submission 185787) | Marine microbial and viral communities from oxygen minimum zone, Eastern Pacific Ocean - ETNP2014F10-02SV257 (SPAdes) (version 2) | ecosystem: Environmental > Aquatic > Marine > Oceanic ... | reverse complement strand
AAAGAGAAGCCAGCAGCTATAGCTGAAACGCTTGCTCTTTTTGTTACTACAGAATAATAAGGAGATTTTAATGAGAGAAGCAGTAATTGTATCAGCAGCTAGAACACCTATAGGAAAAGCTTATAGAGGAGCCTATAACAATACAGCAGCTCCTACACTTGCTTCCTATTCAATAAAGGAAGCTGTTAGTAGAGCAGGGATTGATCCAGGAGAAGTTGACGATATTGTAATGGGTTGCGCCCAACAACAAGGTTCTCAAGCATTAAATATCGGAAGGCTTGGAGGAATAGCAGCAGGACTTCCAAATACTGTTTCTGGTATGACTATAGATAGACAATGCTCTTCAGGAATGATGGCTATAGCTACTGCTTCTAAACAAATTATTACAGATAATATGGATACAGTGGTTGCCGGGGGTGTTGAATCTATTTCATTAGTTCAAACTGCAGAAATTAGACTAGATATAGATACTAACGTAACTGAAAATGCTCAACACGCATATATGCCGATGATAGAGACAGCTGATAACGTTGCTGAAAAATATAATGTAAGTAGAGAAGATCAAGATGAATACTCTCTTCAGAGTCAACAAAGAACAGCCGCCGCACAAGAATCTGGAATTTATGCTGATGAAGTTATATCAACCACTACAACTAAATTAGTAAAAGACAAAGAGTCTGGAGAAATTTCTGAAGAAGAAGTAACTTTAGAAAAAGACGAGGGAAATAGACCAGAAACAAACCTAGAGGGACTCTCTTCACTTATGCCTGTGTATGGTGAAGGAAAGTGTATTACTGCAGGAAATGCTTCTCAGCTTTCTGATGGTTCTGCTTCCGTTGTAGTTATGGAAGCAAAGGTTGCTGAAAAAAAAGGGTTAAGTCCTATTGGATACTATAGAGGAATGTCTGTGGCTGGATTAGCACCTGAAGAAATGGGGATTGGTCCTATATATGCGGTTCCAAAGTTGTTAGAGAGATTTAATCTAACGGTTGATGACATTGGTCTTTGGGAATTAAATGAAGCATTCGCAGTTCAAGCTTTATATTGTAGAGATCAAATTGGTATCGATAATGAAATTTACAATGTTAACGGTGGATCTATATCAATTGGTCACCCTTACGGGATGACTGGGTCTCGTATGACTATGCATGCACTTATGGAAGGTAAGAGAAGAGGCGCTAAATATGTAGTAGTAACTATGTGTGTTGGCGGTGGAATGGGTGCTGCAGGACTTTTTGAAGTTATTTAATTAAAATTCAACTTTAAAAAGCCTTCGCGTCTCATGAAATTCTATAATATTGTATGGAGAAAATTTCAAATAAAGAAGACTACCTAAAGTCAATTTCTAATAGGGATTTAACAATCTATTTAATGGGTGAACTTGTAAAAGATCCATTAACTCATCCAATTATAAAACCAAGCATAGAAGCAATGGCTGAAACTTATGAATTAGCTGTTAGAGAGCCTGAATTAGCATCTGTGAAATCTCCCTATACTGGCGAAAATATAAACAGATTTTTACATATAGCTGAAAATAGTGAAGATCTATTTCTTCAAAACAAAATGCAAAGAAAACTTGGACAATTAACTGGTACATGTTTTCAAAGATGTGTAGGTATGGATGCATTTAATGCATTGCATTCTGTAACCTTTGAAATTGACGAAAAATATAATACACAGTATCACGAAAACTTTAAATCATTTTTAACTGAAATGCATAAATTCAATCTAGTCATCGGTGGTGCTATGACAGATGTCAAAGGTGATAGATCCAAGTTACCACACGAACAAGAAGATGAAGATTTGTATTTGAGAATAGTTGATAGAAATGAAAAAGGTGTATATGTTAAAGGCGCTAAAGCACATCAAACTGGTTGTATTAACTCTCATTGGATGGTTGTTATGCCAACACTTAGGTTGTCTGAAAATGATAAGGACTATGCAATTGTTGGAGCAATTCCAGTAGATGCAGATGGGATAACATACATTTATGGAAGACAGTCTTGTGATACAAGAAGTATGGAGCCTGGAGAATATGACGTAGGTAATAAATATTTTGCCGGACAAGAAGCGATGGTTATTTTTGATAATGTTTTCATCCCTAATGAATATATTTTTATGGACGGAGAGTATGATTATGCTTCAATGCTTGTAGAAAGGTTTACTACATACCACAGAAGATCTTATGTATGCAAAGCAGGAGTTGGTGATGTACTAATTGGAGCGGCTGCAACTATTGCCGAATATAACGGAGTAGAAAATGCTTCGCACATTAAAGACAAAATTGTTGAAATGAATAAATTAAATGAAACTATTTATGCAACTGGAATAGCATCATCACTTCAAGGCTCTGAAACTAAGTCTGGAAATTATATTAATGATGATTTATTGGCAAATGTATGTAAACAACATGTCACTAAAGAAACTTTTGAAATTGGAAGGCTTGCACAAGACTTAGCGGGTGGCTTAGTTGGCTCTATGCCTTCAGGGATTGACTTCAATGAAGGCACCATGTCAAAAGATTTAAAAAAATATTTAAAAGGAAAAGAAGACATTAACGCAGAAGATAGAGTGAAAATATTGAGATTAATTGAAAATATGACACTTGGTAGAAATGCTGTAGCTTACTTAACAGAGTCTTTGCATGGAGCAGGATCTCCACAAGCTCAAAGAGTCCAAATAAGAAGAAAAGTTAATATTGAAGAGAAAAAAGATTTCGCAAAAAAATTATCTGGAGTAAAGGAAAGGGAGTAAATTATGAAGTCAGTTGTATGTACAAAACTAGGAGAACCAAGTCTTTTAGAAATAAAAGAAATTGATAAACCAAGTATTACTGAAGAAGATGTATTAATTAAAGTTGAGGCTGCTGGAGTTAACTTTCCTGATGCATTATTAGTACAAGGGAAATATCAAATAGTTTTAGACCCTCCTTTTACTCCAGGAAACGAAGTCTGTGGAGTAATTGAAGATAAAGGAGCTAATGTAGAAATACCAATTGGTTCAAAAGTTATAGGACTACCACCTGTTGGTGGTTTTGCTGAATATGTAGCTTTAAACAAAAATTTAGTAATCCCAGTAAACAATGATTTTGATCCTTTAGCTGGAGCGAGTTTACCAATTAATTATGGTACAACATATTACGCACTCAAAAGAAGGGCTAATGCTAATAATGGAGAAACTTTATTAGTTCTAGGTGCATCAGGTGGAATAGGGACTGCTTCTATTCAGTTAGCTCAAGTTATGGGCTTAAAAACAATTTGTGCAGTTGGTTCTGACGATAAAGAAGAATACGTTAAAAGTTTAGGTGCTGATGAAGTAGTTAGGTATGATCAAGTTGATTTAAAAGAAACAGTTAAAAGCTTAACAGGTGGGAAAGGCGTAGATATTGTCATGGACCCTGTTGGTGGTGAAGTCTCTGAGCAAGCATTAAGAGCGACTGCTTTTAATGGAAGACATCTGGTAATAGGATTTGCCAATGGCGAAATTCCAAAGATTTCTCTTAATTTAACTTTAGTAAAAGGTGTTTCTATAGTCGGAGTCTGGTGGGGTCGTTGGACAAATACGTCTCCAAAAGAAACTGCTGAAGACTTTGTTGAGTTAGTTTCCTTTGTAAATGATAATAAATTAAATATAACTCCTAAGAATATTTATACACTTGAAGAAACATCGTTAGCCTTAGATAATTTTTTAAATAGAAAAAATATTGGAAAAACTGTAATTAAATTCTAATCAATGTGAATGAGATGAAGATTCAAAATAAGGATTTTCACCAGATGCGTGATCAGTTGCATCTATAATATTTCCAATCTCAGGTATAGCTTCTCTTAATGATGCTTCTATTCCTTGCTGCAATGTAACTTGAGCCATTCCACACCCCTGACATCCTCCACCAAGTCTTAAATAAATATCTTGATTTTCGACTCCTACTAATTGAGCAGCTCCTCCATGAGAAGCAATTGCAGGATTAATTTGATTTTCTAAAACTTGTTGAACTTTTTCAGCTAACTCTCCTTTTAATTCAGGTAAGTCATCAGGATTGCCAAACATTGCAGGGCTAGGAGTATTTGGATTATCCATTTCTAAACCTGGAGCATCTGGATCTTTTGACATTTCTAAACTTGCTCCATTAAAATTTTCTACGTCTTTATTAGCTATTACAACAGGCAATTCTTTAAAGTCGACTCTTTTATCATCTGATTTAACTGCTTCTAAGTCAAGAAAGCTCAAATCATAAGTAAATTGATTTTCATGAACTCCATCGATTTGGAGAAATAGTGCATATTCTTTATCTCCAGGTTCCTGATCCTTAAGTTCTAGAATTTTATCTACTGCTGTGTCTCCGATATGAAATTTAAATTCATCAGTCATATACTTAATATTAGTAAAAACTGGATATGTGCAAATAGTTAAATGAAAAATGTAATTGTATCACTTGCGGGTGAATGTTCAATTAGTAGAGATCAGCTAGAAAAATATGATTTTATAGTGGGTGTTGACTCGGGAACAGATTATTTATATAAATTATTTTTAATCCCTAATCTAATTATTGGTGACTTAGATTCAATTAATTCAAAAACTTTAGATAGAGCAAAAAAAGATAAAGCTGAAATAATAAATTATGAAGTTGATAAAGATAAAACTGATTTCGAATTAACTCTTGATTACCTAAAAATTAATAATGCTAAAAATATTACAATAATCGGTGGTGAGTCAGGAGAAGTTGATCATTTATTTGGAAATTTATTAAGTATTTCAGCTTTTCACAAAAAAGAAAATATTGAATGGAAGCAATCAAATCAAAATATAATATTTCCTAATTCAGAATTAATAAAAACTGAAGGTGGAAAAGTATTTAGTTTAATCCCTTTATCTAACCTCAATGGTGTATCAATAAATGGCGCAAGATGGAATATTAAAAATGAAAACATACAATATGGATCTTCTAAAACTCTTAGAAATATTACCAACTCAGATGTATTGAAAGTAAGAGTAGATTCTGGAAAGTATTGTTTAATAATTCAGAATTAAGATCTTGGTATATCTTTCCAAGCTTTATCTTTATCAAGACTTGGTTCACTTGGTAAACCAAGCACCCTTTCTGCAATAATATTTCTCATTATTTCTGAAGTACCACCCTCTATGGAATTAGCTCGTGCTCTTAGAAATAAACTTTGTGTGTCAGTAAAACCAAAGGAGTCATTATCAAAATTTAATTCAGGCTGTGATAAAGCATACCCTCTTGGAAATAAAAGACCATCGTTACCTAACATGTCCATTCCAAATTCGTATGAAGCTTTGTTTATTTCAGCTTCATGAAGTTTGCTTGTTGATCCTTCAGGACCGGGAGTGCCTTTCTCTCTTAACTGAGTAGCTCTCAAGTTAGTTAGCCTGACAGCTTCTTGTTGAATCCATAATTCCATTAATTGATCTTTAATAACTGGATCATCTAATTCTTTATCTTTCCATAGTTGTACAAGATGTCCTGGAGCTCCTGCTCCTCTTTCTCTTACATTTCCACCAATTGCGACTCTTTCATTCATCAATATTGCTAAAGAAACTCTCCAACCATCTCCAACTTCTCCTAAAACATTTTCTTTAGGAATTTTTACATCAGTAAAATAAACTTCATTAAATTCAGCTTCTCCAGTTATCTGCCTTAAAGGCCTTACTTCTACTCCTTCAGATTCCATATCTACAATAAAGAAAGTTAATCCTCTATGCTTTGGAACATTAGGATCAGTTCTAGCTACTAATAACCCCCATTTAGCTAAATGACCTAGTGTCGTCCATACTTTTTGACCATTAACAATATAGCCATCGCCATCATCAACAGCTTTTGTTGATAAACTTGCTAAATCAGAACCAGATCCTGGTTCAGAAAACATTTGGCACCAGATTTCTTCAGCCGCAAACATAGGTCTAAGATATTTATTTTTTTGATCATCAGTTCCATATTCAGAAATGGTTGGAGCTCCCATTCCTATCCCGAGGATATTAGCAATTCTATTATTAATAGAAATACCTTCTTTCCTTAGTGCTTCATTTATCATCAATTGAAATTTTGGATTAACGTCTAGTCCACCTGTACCTACTGGAAAATGAACCCAAGCTAATCCTAGGTCGTATTGTTTTGACCAAAATTCATGCATTGAATCAGTTGTTTTCCTGAAACTAATTAGCTCATCTAGCTTTTCTTTAACTAGAACTTCAGGATTACTTGTATCTGTTTTTGTATCAGTCAATTATTCTCCTTGGAGGGCTTGTTGAATTATCATAAATTCATCAGCATTATTCATGGGATATGTTCCATCCTTAATTGTTCTTATATTTTCTATATTTTCTGAAATATCATCAGCAGTTGCTTCAGGATTTACATAACCTTTATGTGTATTAATTCCTATCCTTGCATATCTTCCGGCACCTGCAGAAAATATTTCATGTGATGTTTCACAAGCCTCTGATGCTAAATATACTACTAGTGGAGTTACCTGTTCAACTTTAAATAATTTAGCAAACTCTTCACCGAATATTTCTTCAGTCATTCTTGTGGTTGCATTAGGTGCTAAAACATTAGCATTTATATTATACTTAGCACCTTCAATAGCAATTATATTTGTCAACCCAACAATTCCCATCTTTGCAGCTCCATAATTTGATTGTCCAAAGTTTCCAAACAATCCAGAAGGAGAAGCAACATTTACAAATCGTCCATAACCATTATCTTTCATGTGAGCAAATGCTGGTTGGCATACGAAGAATGTTCCTTTTAGATGAACATCAAGAACAGCATCAAAATCTTCCTCTGTCATTTTTGCAAAACTTTTATCTCTCAAAATTCCTGCATTGTTTACAACAGCATGAAGTCCTCCGAAAGCTTCTAGAGCTGAGTTGACAATAGACTCTCCCCCTTCTTTTGTTGCTACTGAATCATAATTAGCGACGGCATTGCCACCATTATTCTTAATTTCATCGACAACGTCATCTGCTGGAGAGTTCCCAGAACCAGATCCGTCAACAGAACCTCCTAAATCATTAACTATTACATTTGCTCCTCTTTTAGCAAATTCGAGAGCATACGATTTTCCAAGACCATTTCCAGCCCCAGTTACTATTACAGTCTTTTCTTCAAATGATACTTGAGCCATCTTTAACCCTCCTTATACATTGATTCAATTTCATTATTATATGTTTCGGCAATTACATTTCTTTTTAATTTTAATGTTGGAGTTAATTCCCCACTAGTATCAGTCCATTCACTTTCTAATATTGTGAACTTTTTAATTTGTTGAACTTGAGCAACTTTACTGTTTGCAAGATCAACTTGTTCCTGAACAGCTGATATTACTTTTTCATCTTTTGACATTGCGCTTATATCATAAGATACACCATTTTCCTCTGCCCATTTCTCTGCTCCCCCATCACCATCAAGAACAACTAAAGCAGTAATGTATTTTTTTCCATCTCCTACTACGCATACTTGACCTATTAATGGATGTGGTTTAACCAAATCTTCAACCTCCACAGGGGCTATATTCTTTCCTGCTGAGGTTATTAATATTTCTTTTTTTCTACCAATTATCTTTACATATCCGTCCTCATCAATTTGAGCTAAATCACCAGTATGAAGCCAGCCATCAGAGTCAAAAGATTCTTTAGTTTCTGCATCTGCTTTGTAGTAGCCTTGTGAAACATGAGGGCCTCTCTGACATAACTCTCCATCATCTAATATTTTTACTTCTGTACCAGCTATAGGTATACCGACTTTACCAATTGGATTAAGAACTTTAGGTACTTTTACACCATTAGATTTTAATTTTGCACTAATAAAATCAGCGGCATTCTCTGCAACACCTATAGTTGTAGGTCCAGTGTTCTCAGTCATTCCATATATTTCAGTAACATTTATATCAATTGCATGAAACCATTTTTGTAAGTCTGGATTCATAGCTGCAGCAGCAGTGACAAAATATTCGGTATTTGAAATACCTAATCCATCTTTAAATTTTTTAAAGACCAACTTTTTAAAAACTTTATCTTTTAACCTAACACCTAACGGAGGGCTCTCTCCTCTTTGTTCGTATTCAACTCTCTCTAAAGCATTATCAATAGCTTTTAAAGCTAGGTCCTTCTTATCTGATTCGTTAATCTTATTTAATAATCCAGCTTGAAATTTCTCCCAAACTCTTGGTACAGCTATAAATACTGAAGGTTGAATTGTAGGAAGTGCAGCAGCCATATCCTCTAATTGAGGAACAGGAAATATTTGTCCTGTTCTATATATTGCTTGATAATGATCGCCTGCTCTTGCAGCAATGTGTGCCATTGGTAAATAAGACACAATTCTTGGAAATTGAGAAGCTGGTATCATCTCTGAAAATAAACTTTGAATTGTCCAAAGTACATTTTTATGAGTTATCATTACACCTTTTGGATTACCAGTTGTACCTGAAGTAAAAATCAAACAAGCTAGAGATTCTGGAGTTACTGTTTCAATAGCAGCTTGTAGTTTAGAATCATCTTTTTGATTAATCTCTGTACCTTTTTTAATCAATTCGTGATAACTTACTACATAATCTTTATCTTTTACTTCTTCATATCCGTCAATTAAAACTATATGTTCTAATTTTGGGCTATTTTTTCTTGCAGCATCAACTTCTTCAAAAAGTTCAAGATCTCCAACTACTGCAATCTTTGCTTCCATTAAGTTTGCAACATATTCTATCTGACCAGACTTTAATTGTTTATAAATTGTTGAAGGAGTGGCACCACTATAAACGATTGCCAAATCTGCAATATTATGTTCTTTAATATTATTAGACATAATAAATGCCATATCACCTGGATTTAAACCAAGATCAATCATCCCAGAGGCTAAGTTCTTTACTTCCTCTCTTAACTCTGACCAAGACATAGCATCCCAAGCTGAATATTCATCATTCGCAGGTGTATTTAATGCTGGATAATTACCATAATCCTCTGCATTCCTATTTATAAAATCTATTAAAGTTTTACCTTCAATAGCACCTGTTATCTCTTTTTCTTGATCTTTAAGAAACGCATGTAAATTATTTGTCATATCTCCTCTAAATTTCTATATATAAAATATTAATTAATATTTTAAGAATTAACTAACTAATTTCTTTAAAAATTGTTGCTGAATAAGGAGCAAGATTTTTTATTATTATTTTTTTATTCTTAATCTCAATATCTTTATGTCCCCAAATTAACTCAATATCTTCAGAATCTGTCTCGATTTTCCATTCTTTGAGTGAAGAATCTCTATTTATTATACAAATTACGGAATCAGAATTGTTATATCGTCTATAAGCTACAGCTGAATCTGAGTAATCTATAAGCTCAAATTTACCATTTTTCAATGCTCCAAGTTCTGATTTTAAATTCATAAGTTCTTTAACCCAATCTCTTAAATCATTATTCCAAGAATCTTCATCATGCCATGGAAAAGCTTCTCTATTTGATGGTTCATCTCCCCCGTTAAGACCAACTTCATCACCATAATAAATTCCAGCTACACCAGGGAATGTAGCTTGTAAAAACATTGCTGATTTTAAAGCATCTACATTGTTCTCAGACCTATTGAGAAATCGCCTAACATCATGAGAGCTTAATAAATTCTGACAAGAAGATAGTGCCTCAAAAGAATACATTGTATACAATCCAACAAGTTCCTCTGCAAAATCTTTAGTTGTGATTGAGGTATGAGCAAAATAATCGTTCATTAACTCTCTAAATGAGTAATTCATAGGAGAATCGAACTTATCTCCCTGCAACCATAGAGAAGTGTCACCAAATATTTCTGCAAAAAGTAATATGTCTTTTTTTGCTGATTTAGTTACATTTCTAAATTCAGACCAAAATGGCAAATCAATTTCTTTAGCAACATCCATTCTCCATCCGTCTATGTCGAATTTTTCTACCCAATACCTAGCAACATCAAGAGCCCAATTTCTTGCACCATCTGATGTCATATCAACTTTTACCATATCAGGAACTCCCCACCAAGCTTTAAACGTTGGTTCAATAATGGGACCGTCGTCTTTTACTATCTCTACTTCTAAATTTGTTTCTTTAAAGGTAATATCTTCTAAATAAGTTTTATATTGATCTTCTTCCCCATCCCAACCAACTTTGTGAGTTTTCGAAAGTAAATGTGGACGATATTTTAATCTAACTGGATAGTCATAAACAGTAAACCAATCGGCATATTTTGATTTCTCACCATTTTTAATTACATCTTGAAATGCATAATTTTGAGGATGAAAATGATTTAACGAACAATCTAAAATTATCTTCATTTCCTTTTCATGAGCTTTTTCAACTAACTCTTTTAAAGCTTCATCTCCCCCCAGTGTCGGATCTACTTTTTTATGATCCCAGGTGTCATATCTATGAATACTTGTTGAAAGGAATATTGGATTTAAATATATTATATTTACACCTAAATCTTGTAAATAATCAAGTTTTTCAATAACTCCATATAAATCACCACCTTGGTGTTCTAATCTTTTTGGTACACTTCCCCATTGAACAGTGCCTTCCTTGTTTAATTCTTCTTTTGAATTATGAAATCTGTCTGGAAATACTTGATACATTACTCCCCCGAATACCCAGTCCGGAATTTCATGAATTAAAAATTCATTTTTGTTAAATATCCATTTTTCTGAAGGAGATATAAAGTTTGCTATTCCGCTTTTACCGAAATAAGTTCCAGTGTTTTTCTCATTTATACCTGCAAATGAAAACTTAAATCTTTCTACTTCCAAAGATACATCAACCTCCCAATAAATAAATCTTTCAGTAGATCCAATTTTTTTCATTTGAATTGGATTAAGCTCAGGATTTTCTAATAAAAGCCATACTTGATTGATTCTCGGTTCAGTATGAATCCTTATTGTTGCTATATTTACTGAATTTATAGAAAAGTATTTTTTATCATAAAAATTAAATCGAAAATCATAATTACCAATATGTACATCCGTAACTGGATGATAGTTTCCATCAAAAAATACTATTTTTTGACCATCAATATTGTCATCAGCAAATTCTACGTTATGTGTTTCTACCATATTAAATCCAACAAATTACATTTTAGCGAGTTATTATATAGCAACATAGGAAAAATGGAGTTGATTTGGATATAGAGAAATCAAGTATGGTAATACTCCATCCAACTGCTCTTCCAGGGGGCCATGGAATTGGAGACTTTGGCAAGAATGCATATGATTGGATTGATTTTTTAAATGAAACAGGTGTAAGAATTTGGCAAGTGTTACCTTTTGGGCCTACAGATAATATTCAGTTCTCTCCATACTCAAGTAGTTCATCAAAATTAGGAAATTTTGCTTTAATTGATTTAACATATCTTGCCGAAATAGAAATTATTAATAAAAATGATCTTACAAATAGCCCAGAAAATGTTTCTCAAATAAACTTTTTAAATGTCTACAAATTTAAAGAATCAATACTTAGAAAAAGCCATAAAAATCTAAATAAGGATTCTAATCATACTCTACATAAAGAAATTGAAGAATATGAAGAAAAAAATCCTGGACTTGAAAATGAATTGATATTTCAAATGGCTACTTCCTTATATGGTGAAGACTGGAAAAAGTGGCCTAAAGATATGATTAACCCTAATCAAGATACGTTAAAAGTTTTTAAGAATGAGAATAAAGATGAATTTTCCTATCAATTGTTCATTCAATTTTTATTCACAAAGCAGTTAAATAACATAAATAATTATGGAATTAAAAACAATGTAAAAATTCTTGGAGATGTTCCAATTTATACAAACTTTCATTCATGTGATGTCTGGTTGAATAAACCTTTATTTGATCTTGAAGAAAATTATGAAATGGCTAATTTAGCTGGAGCAGCGCCTGATGTATTTACAGCAGCTGGACAAATATGGGGAAATCCTCTTTATTTATGGGATGAACATAAGAAAGAAAATTATAGGTGGTGGATTGATAGATTAAATTCATGTTTAAGTAAATATGAACTATTAAGAATCGATCACTTTGGAGGATTATTCCAATTCTGGGCGATACCAAATGGAGGACTCGGTGTTGAGGGAAATTGGAGAAAAGGGCCTGGAAAAGGATTCTTGGAAGGTATAAAAAATGATGTAAAGTTAGAAAAAATTCTTGCTGAAGATTTATTTGCTTTAGACCTTATAGAGATGGATGAAACAAGAGAAGAATTTAATATTCCTGGAATAAAAATGTTAAACCAAAGAATACCTCATAACAATTGGGACGAAGAAGCCCCTCCATCAGAATGGGCATATAATTGTGCAGCATATACTGGGACGCATGACTCACCAACTACAAAACAGTGGCTAGAGGAAACATCAGAAGGGCAAAAAAAACATTTCAGAGAATTTGTTGATAGCAATTTACAAAATAAATTTGATTCTGAAGTCTGGAATGCAATATCAGTAATATGGGAAACACCTTGTCAGTTATCAGGAACCTTAGTACAAGATCTACTCGAACTAGGTAAAGAAGCTAGGTTTAATATACCTGGTCAACAACTTGGTAACTGGGATTGGCGATTAGATTCATTAGAGCCTTTAAGTGAAGTTAAAGAAAGATTACTTAAATTAAATAAAGAAAATGGAAGAATTTAATTAATAATTACTTTTAATATATTCGAGAACTAAATTTACTTCATTTTCGCTTAACCGTACTGCAGGCATAGATCCTTTTCCTTTTGTAATAGTTTGAATCCAGTAAGAATCTGGCATAGAAGCGGATGGTGAATTTGAATCAATACTTGGGCCAACCCTTCCTTCAAATTCTGAACCATGACAAGCACTACATCTTGCTTCGTAAACTGCTTTTCCTGTTTGGAATTCTTCTGGAGCTCCTTGGCTGCATGAAATAAAAAATAGTAATAACAGTAAATTTATTTTTTTCATTACCGTTATTCTTCTTCTAAACCTGATTTAAACTCTCTTGTTGACTTTCCTAATGATTTAGCTAATCCAGGTAATCTTTTAGCTCCAAAAAGCAATAATAAGATTGATAATATTATTAATAATTCGGGTATTCCTAATCTCATAACTTAATCTTAATCACTTATTATTCTTTATTATCTTCTATTGATTTCTTTTGCAGAAAATGTATTAAAAAATAACCTAATAATGTAAATATCACAAAAAATATAACTTCTTCAATATTATTTGTATTAGGTAAAGCAGGTCTAGTTACAAATGGCTCGATAGTGCCCTCACTATTTATTCTTGTTTCAATTATTGTTCTAAATGGCCAAACTTTGAGTAACGATCCAAATAAAAAACCAGAAAGAATAGAAAGTACATTGTTTTTATAATTTCCAAACAAATAGGATAAAAATCGACTAAATAAAAGTAAGCCAACAATACACCCGATAGCAAAAACTATAAGTATGTCTATCTTCATATCTTTTATGGCGTTGATAATAAATTCATATTTTGAAAGTAAAAGCAAAATAAATGAACCACTTATTCCAGGCAAAATCATTGCACAAATAGCAATTGAACCAGTAAAAAATATAAAAAAGTAATTATTTGGAGTAGAAGTTGGTCCTGTTAATGAAATAATTGAAGCAATTAAGAAACCTAATGTTAAATAAAAAAACGAAATTGATGATAAATTACTAACTTGTCGATACAAAAATAATCCAGAAGATAGTATCAAACCAAAAAAGAATCCCCATATTTTAAACTCATGATTTATAAGTAAATAACTAATAAATTGAGCTAATAGCAAAATAGAACTAAGTATTCCTAAAGCAAGTGTAAGTAAGAAATTCCCATTCAGATCTTTCCAAAAAGATTTGAAACCATCAGTAAATAAAGTTTTAAATAACCTCAGGTTAATATTTTTAATTGATTCTATTAACTCCTCGTAAATTCCAGTTATTAAGGCAATTGTTCCCCCCGATACTCCTGGAACTATATCCGCTGCACCCATAGCAATACCTTTAAAAAATAATGAGAATTTAATTTTCATATATTTAAACTTCCTTAGTTTTTGGAGTCAATAATTTATAACCAATAGGTGCAATTGTAGCTGTAAGAACAGCGAGTAAGATTATTTGTTGCTCAATTGCTTTTGAAATTAGATTAATCTCTACACCTATTTCTGCCATTGCAATAATAAGACTAAACCTTGCTGACAGTAAAAATCCTCCAGCTATTATTTGTTTTAAATTAATTCCAGAAAATATTAATAAAATAGTTGGTAGCATTTTAACAGCAATTGCTATCCCAAATAGGTAAAGAACTTCTACATAGAATTGTGTATTAGAAAATACAGTAATGTCATAATTTAAACCGATGTTTATAAAAAATATTGGTATCAAAAAACCATATGAAAAACCCTTAAGACTACTTTCTAGGCTTCCTCTATTTGGAAAAATAAATGCAAAAATAGTACCTGCAAGAAATGCACCTAAAATTGCTTCAATTTCAAATAAAACTGCCACGCCAACGAGAGTCAACATTAAGGCAATTGAGCTTCTTATTCCTAATTCTTCAGGGTCGTTACCATCAAACATTCTTGAAAATAGTTGAGGATTCCACCAAGCAACTCTTTTTACAATTCTTAAAACTAAAGTAACAAATACAAAATATAAAATAACATTTAAATTTTTAATACCATAACCACCTGATCTTTCAACTGATGCAAGTATTGTCGCACCTAGTAAGGTTAGAATATCTGAAAGTAAAGCTGTCATAAAAAGTAATTGACCATAATTAGTCTTAATTGTTTCATCACTTCGTAAAATTGGAATAACTATAGCGACACTTGTTGTGCATAAAACTAATCCCAAGAAAAATGGATAGTTTAATCTAGTAACAAGAAAGAATGAGATTAAGACCGTACCAGTAAACATTAACGAAGGCATTAAAAGCGCACGAATACCACTATCTTGAAATTTTTCAATTTCTATTTCAAAACCAGATAAAAACATTAACAGGAGAAATCCAAGTATTGCCAAACCAGAAATGAATTCTGACGGACTGACTAAATTTAAAACTGGTCCAACAATAATTCCATATGCAATTTCAAGTACAATTCCAGGAATTTTTATTTTGTTTCCTAATAAAGGTAATAAAAATGCACCTAAAGAAATAAAAACAAGCGAAATTGCATCAAAACTTTCCATCTAAATCATTAATTAGGAATATATAAAACAGATGAATTTGAATTTAAACATACATATTCACTTATTTTTTTTGATTGCCATCCAGATAATTCATCTTTTCCTACAATAGATAAATCAAATTTATTTGAATTCTCTATAAAAGTTTTTGCTTCGTTTCCTTCTGAGTTTATAACGTCTAATTTTGCTTCATGTGACAAGGCAATGTCTTGAAGTTTATCAATTATTTGTCTGCTTAAATTAGGATTTTCTTGAGTTAAAAACTTAGGTTGGTCTATTTTTAGAGCCACTATTTTTGCTGATAAAGATACTGCTAAATCAAAACCTATTAAGGTAGGGCTATTTTCGGAAAAATTATTATTAGCTAATATTCCTATCGTTTGATATGGTGAGCTCCCCCTGGAGAACAAAACTGGTATATTTTTATTATTTGATAGGCTAATTAAAGATTTTATATAAGATTTCTTAGGATTGTCTTCAACAATTGGAACAACGATTGTACCAATAGATAATTCATTAATTCTATTTTCTATTTCTTTAAGTGTATTTTTTTGATTTTGTATAATTTGAAATTCTTGATCTTTCAAGATTGCATTGAAAGTTTCTTCATTAGTTTCTTTTGAGTCTGAAAAGATAGCTTCATTTGAAAATAATATTAATTGTTCAGCTTTTGTGTTTACAGTATAAAATTCCGATTCACTTAAATTTTTTATATGCTCTTCTGAATTAACAATAACTGCTACATTTTTACCAAATTCAAGAGGAAATCTAGATTCAGATCCTGAGAATAGCTCTATTACATTTCCAAAAGCTCCCGATTGTAAAACTACAGTAACTAAATCACCTGTTTGTAATTCTGTATCACCATGTGGGATTAAAACCTCTCCTTTTCTTAATATTGCACCGACAATATAATAATCCGAACCAATATCTTTTAATGTTTTACCTCTAGCAGGACTATCAGCATTAATTTCCAATTCTATAGCTTCAGCCATACCTCCAGCAAAAGCTTGTGAGACGACTCTTCTTGGCTCTAAAATATGTTCTAGTCTCCTAGCAATTAATGTACCTGGGTCAACTAATTCAACATCAAGTTCTTTATATTTATTTGTAAAGGCTTCATCGTTTATTACTGATGAGAGTCTTAAAATATTATTTTGTTTAGCTATTTTTAATATTTCAATATTAACTTCATCACTCTCCGTAAGTGTTATTACAGCACTTGAATTTTCTATTCCAGCTTTTTTTAAAACAAGTGTTGAAGTTCCGTCTCCTTGATATTTTTCAATTTGTCTATTTACATTAAAATTTCTTAATTTATCTTGGTCCATATCAATAACAGAAATATCCCAACCAGCACTTATTCTATTAATTAACTGTTTAGCTTCTGTATGAGCACCAATTATTATTACTTTCACGTGCTTTATTATGCTATAAATTGGATTTAGTTAAAGAACTACTTTTAAAATATTCCATATCTTCAAGCCTTATTTTGTTAGCTTTTACAAGTACCAACAAATTAATTTCAAAAATTTTTTATTAAACACTAACTGGTATTAAACAAGAAATGTAAAACATCACCCTCTTGCACAATATAGTCTTTACCTTCTGAGCGAAGTTTTCCTGCTTCCTTTGCTCCTTTTTCTCCATTGTTTTTAATAAATTCATCGAAAGAAATAGCTTCGGCACGAATAAAACCTTTTTCAAAATCACCATGTATTTTTCCTGCTGCACGTGGTGCGGTATCTCCAAAATTTATTGTCCAAGCTCTTACTTCCTGTTCTCCAGCAGTAAAATATGTTTGTAGGCCTAATAGTTTGTATCCAGCTTTAACGAGCCTGTCCAAACCAGATTCACTTTGACCCATTTCAGATAAAAATTCTTTTTTTTCTTGAATTTCTAGTTTAGATATTTGAGCTTCTATTTCGGCACAAATAGGCACTACTTCAGAATTTTCATTTTTAGCAAAATTTAAAATTACATCTAAATGATGATTATTTTGAAAACCATCTTCACTTACATTGGCAACATATAAAACCGGTTTGATTGTTAATAATTGAAAACCTTTTAATAGTTTGATCTCATCTTCATCAAAGGATAAAGTTCTAAGGCTTTGTCCTTCTTCAAGCACTGGAAGAATTTTTTCTAATAACTCTCTTAGTGGGATTCCTTCCTTTTGACCAGATTTAGTATTTTTTATTGATTTTTCATAAAGTTTTTCAACAGTATTCAAGTCAGCAAGAATTAACTCTGTATTTATAATTTCGATATCATCAATTGGTGAAACTTTACCTGAAACATGTACAATATCTTCATTTTCAAATGCTCGTACCACATGCACAATAGCATCTGTTTCTCGTATATTGGTTAAGAACTGATTGCCTAAACCTTCTCCTTTAGATGCACCTTCGACAAGTCCAGCAATATCAACAAACTGCATCGCAGTTGGCAGAATATTTTTTGGATTTACTATTTTTGCTAGCTCATCTAAGCGTGGGTCATTAATTGGCACAATGCCAACATTTGGCTCAATAGTGCAAAATGGATAATTTGCAGATTCAATTTCAGCTTGAGTCAGTGCGTTAAATAGCGTTGACTTACCAACGTTTGGCAAGCCAACTATTCCACATTTAAATCCCATAGATATTTATCCTTTAATTCGAATTTGAGACACAACCTTGAATATACATGTATTATTTAATTATTTTTTAATATATAAAATACATCCCTAGTTTTTTTTTATTAAAGTTCATCTAGAGGAGAAATATGACAGAAAAGAATAATAAAAGAACAATATTTGGCTGGTCTATGTATGACTGGGCAAAATCAGCATACGAAACAACTACTTTAGGTGCAGTTATGCCCGTATATTTTGTTAGTGTAGTTGTGCCTGCTGAAGGATTTAACTTTAGAGGAAAAATGTACACCGGGGCAGAAGTTTGGGGCTTCGCAATAGGTTCTGCTCTTTTCATATTTTTCTTAATTATGCCAACAGTTGGAGCTATAGCTGATCTAACTGGTTCAAGAATGAGGCTATTTAAATCTTTTGCTTATGGTGGAGCTATATTTGCTTCTACTTTTTATTTTGCAACTTCTGGTGATGTTGTATTAACACTTCTTA
>Ga0208410_1000734_pt1 | contig 18397 bp, 17 predicted proteins | sample ETN02SmetaG_3_FD_185787 | JGI IMG/M metagenome (GOLD analysis project Ga0208410, IMG submission 185787) | Marine microbial and viral communities from oxygen minimum zone, Eastern Pacific Ocean - ETNP2014F10-02SV257 (SPAdes) (version 2) | ecosystem: Environmental > Aquatic > Marine > Oceanic ... | reverse complement strand
AGTAAAAACGCCTACAAGTTCTTGAATTAAAATAGATTTAGTTTTCAAAGCAGCTTTGTTAGCAATCAATCTTGTTGAAATATCTCTTATAACCTGGATCTCTCGTAATCCGTTTTCTTTCAAAGTCTTTCCACTTTCAACAAGGTCAATTATTGCGTCTGATAAACCCATCAAAGGAGCGATCTCTTGAGCTCCATGTAAATAAATAATTTCCGATTGTATTCCAATAGACTCCATGAATTTGATTGAGCTTTTAGGGTATTTAGTTGCTATCTTCATCCTTGTAGACCCCATCAATAAATCCTTCTTTCCTGCTAAAGATAATCTGCATTGCCCTATCTCCAGATCCTTTAACTCTATAAATTCTTCAGACTCCTTTTCTATCAATATATCCTTTCCTACAATGCCTAAATGGGCAACGCCTGAAGTTACATATGCTGGAACATCCCAACCTCTTACTAATAAAATTTTTACTTTGCTATTTTTTGTATCTAAAACTAATTTTCTAGTTTTTGCTGGATCATCTATTAGTTCAAATTGACTATCTTTAAGAATAGGAAGAACTTTTTCGTAAACTCTTCCTTTAGGTAATGCCAATATTAATGATTCTTCTGTGCCTTCCATTACAATTACTAAGATATTCTTTCTATATCTGCACCAAGCATTTTTAATTTTTCTTCGATCCTTTCGTAGCCTCTATCAATATGATAGATCCTATCTATTATTGTAGAGCCTTCTGCAACTAAACCTGCTAATACTAAGCTAGCGGAAGCTCTTAAATCTGTTGCCATTACAGGTGCACCCTTAAGATTTTCAATTCCTTCAATTACGGCAGTATTTCCTTTGAGGGTAATGTCTCCTCCCATTCTTGCTATTTCTTGTACATGCATAAATCTGTTCTCGAAAACTGTTTCAGTAACAGTAGCATGCCCTTTAGCAATAGAATTTAAAGCTACAAACTGAGCTTGCATGTCTGTTGGAAAAGAAGGGTAAGGACCTGTAGTAAGGCTTGTTGGCATAGGTCTATCCATTTCCATTGTAATTTGAACCCAATCTTGACCAGTTTGAATTACAGCACCTGTAGACTCAAGTTTAGTTATTACTGAGGAAAGGTATTCCGGTTTAGCAGACTTTATTCTTACATTTCCTCCAGTCATAGCTGTTGCAGTCAAATAAGTTCCTACCTCAACTCTATCAGGCATAACAGAGAAGGCGGCACCCTGAAGGGCATCTACACCTTGAATTTTTATAGTATCAGACCCTGCCCCTTTAATCTTAGCGCCCATTTTTATTAAACAATTAGTCAAATCAACTACTTCTGGTTCTTTAGCAGCATTTTGAATAGTGGTTGTGCCTTCTGCCAAACAAGCTGCCATAATTACATTTTCAGTCCCAGTCACGCTAACAGGATCAAAGGATATTTTTGCCCCTTTAAGCCTTCCATTTACAGAAGCTTTAATGTAACCGTCTTCTATATTTATATCGGCTCCCATTGCGCGCATCGCTTCGATATGAAGATTCACAGGTCTGCTTCCAATAGCGCACCCTCCCGGTAAAGCTACAGTAGCTTCCTGATATCTTGCAAGAAGCGGCCCTAAAACTAATATAGACGCCCTCATAGTCTTAACCAGCTCGTAACGGGCATCTAGGTTCTTAATTGACGAAGTGTCTACCTGAACTTCCATATCATCACTCAACATGACATCTGCACCCATTGAGCCTAAAAGCTCTAACATGGTTGTAACATCGTTAAGGTGTGGTAAATTTCCTACCGTTACAGGTGAATCTGACAATAAAGAAGAAGCTAATATTGGTAACGCAGAATTTTTAGCCCCTGATGCATAAATCTCCCCATTTAAGGGCATCCCACCCTTGATTAATAGCTTATCCATTTATACAGATGCTATCCATTTGTCTATAACTGTCGAGATGTGATTGTTGTTTTTTTCCATTAAAGAATAAAACTGACTTCTAAAAGTTAGACCTAAATTAATACCATTAACTACAATATTTATTATCTTCCATTCATTATTATTATCTAAATACATACTATATACGCCAGGGTAAACCTTAGAAGATGTAATTATCTCAATATTAACCATGACCTTATTCTGTGATTTAGCCATATTTTTGGGAGGCAATACTTTTATCTTTTCATCTTTAAATTCAATTAGAGTTTTTGAATAAGTATTTAATAAGCTAGTCCTGAAGGCCTCTGAAAATCTTTCCCTTTGAGGAATGGTTGAAGCTTTATAGTGCTTACCCATAACATTTCTAGCTATTCTTTTGAAATCAACTATAGGACTAAAAGCATTACTTATTTCCTGAACAAATAAGTCAGGATCTTCTTCAAATAAATCATTCTTGGTTTGCAAAATAAGAATAATATTATTGTGTGTTCTTTCAGCGTGTTCGTGAGCAGAAAAGTTATCTGCAACAATAAGAAAACTATTACTTATAAAAATAGTCAATAGTATGAGTAGTTTTAGGGTTTTTCTCATTGGAGATAAATATGAATAAGTTTCGTTTTAGGATTATTATATCACTTGAGATTTATCTAAATTAAATAGTTTGGTCTATAAATATTATGACAATAGCATTTGCATCCATAATTTCAGGCATTGCACTAATATGGATTAGTGCAGAGAAATTAGAAAAATACTCTGTTTTATCCGCTAAACAATTCGGAATGTCGCCATTCCTTATTGGCTCCACTGTAATAGCTTTTGGAACGTCGGCACCTGAAATGCTAACTACCTTATTTGTTTCTTTAGAAGACCAAGGAGCAATGGTTATAGGTAACGTCATTGGCTCTAACGTTGCTAATCTATCTCTTGTTTTTGGTTCAATGTTATTTGTTGTTTCAATAAAGAAGCTAAGTATCTCTCAACCCCAGACCATTAACAAAAATTTACTAATCCTCTTAGCTTCAAGCTTGTTAGTTTGGGGTGTCATAGCAATTGATCCATTTAACATTATTAGTTCTATTATCTTGTTAATTGCCTTATTGGCTGTAATTTCCTTCTGGTACAAGAACAACCAAGAAATGCCTGATACAGAAGATAAGAATAGCTCAAAAAATAGTTTTAATAAGTTAATTTTATCTTTGGTTGCTTTAGTTTTTGCTGCTTGGCTTATTACAACAGGAGCCAATCTAATTTTAGAAAACTTTAACTTAGGTCAGTTATTTATTGGCTACACAGTCCTTGCAATAGGAACAAGCCTCCCCGAAATAGCTGCTTCCGTTTCCCTGGCGCTTAAAGGCAGATATGAGGCAGTTGCAGGCACTTTAATTGGCTCAAACATCTTTAATGGTTTGTGTGTTTTAGCTATTCCAGGTCTTTTTAGAAGTAGTAAAATGGGCTTAGGTTGGCAATATTCAGATTGGTCTAGCTTATTAGTAATTCTTTTTGCAATAACTGTCTTATTTTGCACTTATATCTTTATGCTTTCTAAGCAAGCCAGAAGAGCTGGCCTCTTACTTAGTATATTATTCTTAAGCATCTACTTTATTTCTTTAATTTATGCTTATTAATTCTAAAATACGGAAAAATTATGAAAGAAAATAAACACCTTAAGGTAGGAAGAAGAACGATAAGAATAGAAGCAAAAGGACTGGATAACCTTGCTAAATCTATCGGACGCGAATTTGATGATGTATGTGACAAACTATTACAGACAAAAGGAAAAATTATTACTCTAGGAATAGGGAAATCTGGTCATATAGCTAAAAAAGTTTCTGCTACCTTGTCTAGCACAGGTTCTCCTTCTAACTTTATAAATGCAGCCGAAGCATTACACGGAGATATAGGTGGAATTAACAAATCTGACAAAGTTTTAATCTTTTCTCACTCTGGCCAAAGTAAAGAGATATTAGATTTGTTGCCTTATTTAAAAAACCTAGGCTGTGATTTCTTTTCAATTACCGGATCTAAAGATTCAATGATTGCAAAGAATTCAAACATAAACATAGATACCGGCATATCGGAAGAAGCTTGTCCTTTAGATTTAGCTCCTACTACAAGCACAACTGCTTCTCTTGCTTTAGGAGACGCCATAGCAGTAGCTTTGTTAGAAGCAAAAAGCTTTAAAGCAGATGATTTTGCTAAATCTCATCCGGGAGGCAAACTTGGGAAAAGATTGATACTTAAAGCAGAAGATGTGATGAAGAAAGGAGAAGAATTACCAATAGTCTTACCAACTGACAGCCTTGCTAAAACTCTAATTGAGATAAGCTCTAAAGGACTGGGTGTAGCTTTAGTTATAGAAAAATCTAGCCTAAAAGGTATTTTTACAGATGGAGATCTTAGAAGAGCTTTAAACAAGAAAATAGACTTACTAGAAGCTCCCATATCCAAATTAATGTCTAAAAAAGCAAAAACTATAAGGCATTCAGCTTTGGCAACTGAAGCAATTAAACTAATGCAAAAAAATCAAATTTACTCCTTGGTGGTCCTTGATCAAAAAAAGAAGCCTAAAGGGTTAATTAGAATGCATGATTTGATAGAAGCTGGGCTAGTTTAAATTGACTAATTTATCTAATTTTTTTAATAAAGCACCTCTATTTATTGGGCTGTTACTTACGGCAACCTCTTTTGTTGTCTACCCTTCTGCTAATAAACCTTTTCTATCTAACAACGTTATTGAATTCAAAAATTCTGTATATGAGAGCTATGGACAAGGCAATGAAAAACTCATTCTTAGATTCAAAGAAGGAAGCATGAACTTAGATAATAGAGTGATTAATCTAATTGGTGATGTTGAAGGAACATTTAACTTGGATGGAAAAACTTTTAACTTAAAGACTAATGGTCTAAGAGGCAATCTTCTAGATAAAACTATTTCTTCTAAAAAAAGCACTTTATTTAAAACCGAAGATATTGAGATAGTTTCATCTGATATGGAAATAGCCCAAACACCTCTAGCAAGAATAAAGATTCATTTTAATAATGTAAATCTCGATAAAATAAACTTAGGGTCAAAGATAAATAAAGGCAAGGCCGATGAGGTAGAGCTTTTTTTGGCTAAAGACTTAATATTGATGAAAGGAAATGCAGAGTTCAATGATGATAATATGAAAATTATTTCTGATGAAATTCACTATGATCTAAGTCAAGACAGAGTATTGAAATCTGTAAACTCAAAAATTATAAATAATCTATGAAATTATCTGTTGAAAATATCAGCAAGAGCTATGCTAATAAAAAAGCAGTAGATGATATTTCTTTTGAAATGAATTCAGGAGAAACCTTAGGCTTGTTGGGCCCTAACGGAGCAGGAAAAACAACTTTGTTTTACATTATTGCGGGCTTGCTAAGAAAAGGTTCTGGATCTATTAAACTAGACTCAGAAGATGTAAGTGCTATGAATATATCTGAACGATCTAACTTAGGGTTATCTTACTTGCCGCAAGAAGCTTCAATATTTAGGAAACTAACAGTAAAAGAGAACATACTTGCTGCGCTCGAGCAGAGGAATGATTTAAATCCAGACTCAATTAATCATGAATTAAATAATCTGCTGAATGAATTTAACTTAAATGAGTTCTCAGAAACTATAGGAATCAAACTATCTGGCGGTGAAAGACGAAGAACCGAAATTGCAAGATCTTTGGGATCTAACCCGAAATTTATTCTTTTAGACGAGCCATTTGCTGGCATTGACCCTATTGCAGTATCAGATCTCAAGCAGACTATAAAACAACTTAAATCTAAGAATATTGGTGTATTGATAAGCGATCACAACGTGCGAGAAACCATGCAAATTTGCGATCAAGTATTGATAATTAACCAAGGAAAATTAATTGCACAAGGGCTGCCAGAAGAAGTTAGCGAAGATCCATTAGTAAAAGATGTTTACCTTGGGAAGGACTTTAAACAATAAAGTGAAGCAAGGTCTAAGACAGAAGCATAAATTATCAGTAAACCTTACGTTAAATCTTCAAAAACAGATTGAACTTTTATCTCACAGCGGCTTAGAGATTAGATTAGACCTAGACGATTTAATAGCTGAGTTTTGTAAAGAGTCAAAGAATAAGAAAATAAACTACTTTAGAGATGAAGTTATTACCGACCGATTAGTAAATTCAATAAACCCTGACCTAAACAATAATTCCTTCGAACTACCGATTGATCAAGAAGAAGGTTTGCGTGAGAAGCTTATGGATCAGTTGGCTATCTCTCCGCTAAAAGGATACGAAATCTTAATTGGAGAAATTATAATTGATTCAATCTTAGGCAATGGAAGATTGGATCCAGAGCTTGAGTACAAAGATATAAAAAGGATAGTTAAAGAGGACTTTAATTTAAATATTAATGATACAAAAATTGAATCTATACTAAATTTAATTCAGAATTTTGATCCCCCTGGCTGCGGTTATAGATCTATTGAAGAATCGTTACAAATACAAGTTTTTAATTTAGATTTAGTTAAAGAAGAACAAGATAAAATCATGGAATCTTTAACTTCTCTCCTAAATCAAGATCTAAGAATAGAAGACCTTAGCCCTGAAATTAAGATTCAAATAGAAAAGTTAAACCTCAATCAAAGTTTAAACTTTGGCTCTAATAAGAACTTGTATGTAAGGCCGGACTTAATGGCCTTTTCCCATAAAAACTCTTGGCAAGTTACTCTCAATGATGACTTTATGAATAAAGAATTTATAGAAATAGTTAAAGAAGAAATGCAATCTTCAAATAACAAAAAAATTATAGAAGCCAAATCATTCTTGAGAGGGGTAGAGAGAAGACAGCAGACTCTTTTTCTCGTGGGTCAATATATATTGACTGCTCAGAGTGAATATCTAAATAAAAAAACAGACAGGAAGCCGGTTACAAATAAAGAGATAGCAAGGGCTCTTGAAATAAGTGAATCTACAGTTTCGAGAATAGTAAAAAATAAGTACATTCAATTACCTGATAAGTTGATTCCTTTAAAGAATTTATTGCAAAAGAAGGTAAATAAGAATGCTGAAGGGAAAGATATTACTGCCAAGGAACTACAAAAATTTATAACGTTATTAATCTCAGAAGAAAACTCTAGCAAACCCCTAAGTGATGAAAGCATTCGAATCTTATTATTTACCAAGTACCAAGTAAGTGTCGCAAGAAGAACAGTAACTAAATATAGAGAGAAAGCTGGAATTAGCTCAACGCGTGTCAGAAGGATAAATTAAACTATTCTTCATTGCTATCTTCAAACCAGCCATCGAATTCGGTTTCTGGTTCTGAAATATTACCTTTAATTATCCACTTTCCCGAACTCAATTTATCTAGATTTCTTTCAAAAGCCTTTCCTGCTATATATACAACCCCGGCAGTAATAGGACCGCCCAATACTAAGGCATACGCAGGTAGATATTCTCTCAACGGAAGAGTCATGATTACTTCTAGATTAAGTTTATCTAAATTTCCTTTCTTATCTCTAGAGATTTCACCAGTCCAGTTGAATTGACTGGAACCACTTTTAAGTAAAATAGGTTCTTTAATTTGTAAGCTTTTATCAGTAATCTTGAATTTCCCTTTAACGCTATCAGCATTAAACCCTCTTTTATATAATTTTCTAAAATCTAAATTTGTTACTTTTTCAAATGAATCAGTAATATTAAAAATATTAACCAGTCTTAATACATTATTGGTTGCGTCTAAATCTCCACTGTTTCTTATTGTTAGGCCTTCTAGGTTTGTTGAAACTTCTCCCTTGATCGAATTGTAGTCAAAAAGCCAAGGCAGATCGTTCCAAGATAAATCTGCGTCTAAGCTTAACGTATCCAATTCAAAGTTAGGTTTAATGCCTATCTGAATCATTGCTTTCTCTGGAGATCCAGAATAAATCTTTGTTCGAAGGTTTGTAGTCCATCCAATTGAATTCTTAATAATTCTTAAGGAGGACATCCCTTGATTAGTATTCTTAAAACTCCATCTTCCGTATGTTCCTTTAATGCCATTAAGAGTTAGTTGATTATTTTCTGGAATAATTGAAAATTCCCAATTTCCGTAATTTTTACCGTTGAAGAAGATTTTTTCTGCACTGAAATCTAATTCATCGCTAATACCATTATATAAATAAAGAAAGCTATCTTTAGACCCGCTCGAAGATTGATTAATTTTAATGAAATCGAATTTAAAAGATAAATTTCTTTGATTATCTTCTGGCACTAACAGTATTCCACTTAAGTCATCATTAATAAATCTGTACTCAATTCCCTGTTTTGTTCTTGAGGATTTAAATCTAGTTTTGGACAAGCTTAAATTTGAAAAATTTGTTTCTTGAACTAGTAAATCTTTTATATAGAAATTTCCAGACCCTTCTTCTTCAAATATCCCTAAGGAAATGAGAGAACCTAAGTCTAATTTTTGTAGCTCTCCTACTAATAAGATCTGTTCATCTAGAATTGATACACTTTGTTTTTTCTTTCCAGCTATTACAAATCCTTCCGTCGTATTATTTGGAAAATTAAATTTTCCCCTAAATAAATCTCCATACTTAAAGCCTAATTGGGGAGGCTTATTCAGAAAAGATTTAAAGGCTAGACGGAAGTCAACTTTAGTATCTTCTAATTTAGTAAAGGGGTCAGGTAAATTTATAGAAATGCCTGCTAAATTAGACAAAACTTCAATTTCAGGGTCTATGAAAGGTTCTTGTTTTATGAAGGAAGGAAGAGTTAATTTTATTTTAAATCTTGAAGAGCCTCTTATCTCTTCTTTAATATTAAAAGAAGACAATATTCTTTTGACTGAGAAAATATCATCTGCAACTAATTGAGTATTATAACGACCTTCCTCCTTCCCCTTCCTGATATCAAATTTGACAGGGGTGTCGTTTATTTTTATTGATGCAAAACCGTCTTTAACGCCATGAGAACTGTCATACTCTACAGATGAGTAAAGATCAGAAAAAAACAAGCCTGTATTAAGGTTTTTAAAATTACCATCTTTAATTTTAGTACCTAATATAAGATCTGCATTTTCTTCTAAGAGTCTGAAAGAAGAACTCAAAGGCGAAGTAAAATAAAAAGTAGTAGAGTGTTCTCCTGATTCTTCCGAAGCATCAAAAATTTGAGTTAAATTCGATAGCCTTAGTATTGTTAACAAAGGGCCCTTAGAACTACCCTTAAGTTCTAATTTATAATTATTATTGTCCTTAAACGTCTTGACGGTTCCTTCAATCTCAGATCCATACAAATCACCCCCCAAAACCTCTCCTAGAAAAGTAGAATTGTTAATCTTTGCAACAAGGTCTATGTTCTTAATACTTAAGTCATTAATATTTAGGCATGAATCTTTTAAGAGCCCTTTGGACAGAAAAGATGAGCTCGAATCATTGTATTGATTATCAATCGGTCCTCTGTATATAAATAAAACCTCTTGCAAGGCGCCACAAGATATTGAGTTTTGCAACCAAGTCTTTGTTAATCTTGTGTAATTTAAATTAGGAAAAAGATTTAAGGCATCTAAATAATCTAATTCATTAGAAGCTATTTTAAAAGATAGATCGCCAGAATTATCAATTGGACTAGGGAATAAATTTACTTGCCCTTTAATTAGAGTCCTTTCGTAAGTTGCTTGAAAAGCAGAATCTGAGATAGATATTTTTTTATCTATTAACTTTAAATCTAGTTCTGAACTTAAATCGTTAAATATAATAGGGCTGTCAAATAGAGTGCCTAGATCAACTTGAAGATAAGGAGTATTTATATTTAATCTAGTGACATCTGGATCGTATTGGATGTTTCCTTCAAGTCCAGAAATAGACAATTCATTTGATTCCAAAGATAAATCTTCAAAATCAGCTTTAAATTGTAATGTGTCATGAAGGCTTAAGATAAGATTATTGATATAACCTTTTAATAGAAAGTCTTTAGGTAGATTGAAAAGGTGTTGAAATTTATTAAAAAATTCATCTTCTCCTAGCTCGATCTCAGGAATAAAAAATGTTGCTGCATCAGTGGCCATAGAGGTAAATATCTCCGGAGCATTGTTGGCAGGATTCTCATTTACAAAAGAAGAAATTCTAAAAACATGATTTTTTTCATCTTCTAATTCAATTCTCGCATTTATTGAATCTATAGAATCTAGGCTTGAATCGAATTTAAATTTTATATCCCCTAAAAATTTAACCAGATTTAAATCTATAAGAGTAAACCAGGCCTTACTATCTAGTCTTCCTCCAGGACAACTCAAACACAATTGACTGGTGATTCCTTGGTTTATGCTAAAGTTGGAGGAGCTAAGAAAGCCTTTATAATCTTTTTGCGAATTAGAGCCTGTTATCGAATTCATTCTAAAATCTAGATTTCCACCACTTGTATTTTGCGCAGAGAAACTTGCTTTAGAATCACCAGACTCTAACGTGATTATAGATAACACTCCTTTTAATGCATTTGAAGAGTTACTAGAGTCCGCGACAAAGAATTCATCAATTTCTAAATTCTTTACAGAAGAAGCATATAACCATAAATCATTAAGATTGACCTGATCATCGTCTGATGATGGATAAATAACAAGATTCATGCCTTTTGCGTGCAAACTTTCTATTAAGTTTCCTCGAAAAGGAAAAATGAGATTAAACTCTATCTTTACTTCCTTAATCTCTAAGAACTTACTTTCTTGTTCAGCTCTTTTAATAGATAAAGTGTCTATTTCTAAGCTTGGTTTATATGGGTGCCAATGACTATCGCTTAGGACAAAATCTACATAAGAATCTTGGTTTAAGTTCAAAAAGAATTTAAGGCTTTTTTCAGATGTTAAAAGTGAAGAAATGAGGAGTAAAGTAATTACCAAAAAGGACAATACTGATAAGACTGAAGATAGGACCTTATTCACTGGATATTAGGATTTAACCCACCTTCTTCGATAATACCTAAGTATTAAATATAAAGGAGACCAGATTAGGGCAGAAAATAATGCAAACAAGAAAGAACTGAAAAGAAAGGAGATGTCTGAAAGGTTTGTTATATCTTGCTTTGTATTTAATAAATCTAAAGCAAATACTTGCTTGTATAAGATGAATAAGAAGAAAAGAATAAACGATTGCTGCCATAGGGGTGAAACTCTAAATTGATAAAAGAACCTTTGGCACACGTAAGTTATCAAAACAAAAAGAACTCCGTGAAGCCCTAGCAAAGATCCTTCTATTAAATCAACAAAAATTCCAAAGGATAAAGCGGCCATAATCCCTATTCGATCTGGTAAAGCCATATTCCAGTAAATTAGGGTTAATAGTACAAAAGTGGGTTTCAGCATTTGAAAAGCCGAAGAGAATAAATAGCTATCTATATATAAAGCGATAAAGAGTGTTAAAAAAATTAACAACTGGTTTTTTAGCTCTCTATTCATTCTTGTAAATTAGATAAAAATCTTGATTAAACGGGGATTGCAAAAAGGATACTTCTACTTTTAAGAATTCACTGTCTGCAAAATCTTCTATAGAGGTAATTTCACCAACAAAAATTCCTTCAGGGAAAATTCCTGCAATACCAGATGTGTAAACCTTCTCTCCTAGCTCGTAAGAAGCTGTTTTTTTTGTGTACTCAATATTTCCAGCTCTTCCTGTGCCGCTTCCCCTGACATTTCCATGCAATTTAGATTTCTCCGTAATGACAGGTACGGATGATCTTACGTCATGTAAAACCATAATTTCTGCACTATAAAGTCCTAAAGATATCAATTTTCCTACCAGGCCACTCGGGCTTAGCAATACATCATTTATACCTGCATCACTTTTACGTTCGATGTCTACTGTCAATGTTGGTTGAAATTCATTAGAAGAGATAGATCTTTTTTTTGCAAAAGAATAGTTATCAAAATTTAGCCTTGCAGAAGACCATAAAGAGTTTAATTCTTCATTTTCTTTAGAAACCTTTTCAAGAAATTGATTTATAACTTTTAGTTTCTTGTTTTCTAGTTCAGCTTGTTCCAAAGAAAGCTTTAGCTGAGATCTTGTTCTAAGGGAATCGGGTACGGAAGCAATTAAGTCAACAGGGACATTGACTAAAGCTCCCAAAGGCATAAATAAATCTTGTGCGTAACCTCTAATTTTGAAAGAGGATTCATAATAAATATCAGATAGCATTAAAAAAGTACAAATGAGTAATGAAAGAATTACCTTAGAAGGTTTCATTGCAGGGATAGCAAATATTGCCTCACTACTTAGATACGAAACTTTGTGTTCTCTTCTTCGCATCATCCAATAATACTCAGGAGAGAACAGGAATGAAATCTTTTAAATAAAATTATTGAGTGGATAAAAGATCTATATCGTATTTATCCATAATCTCAAGCGCGCTTCCGCCACCTCTCGCTACGCAAGTTAAAGGATCTTCAGCCACATAAACTGGAAGACCGGTTTGGCTAGAGATTAAGACATCTAGATCTCTTAACATTGCCCCTCCCCCGGTTAAAACTATTCCTCTCTCGCTTATATCAGCACTTAATTCTGGAGGTGATGCTTCCAAGGCTGTTCTTATGGCCTGAACAATAGCTGATAAAGGCTCAAGCATGGCATCATAGGCTTGCTTGCTATTCATGGTAAAAGTAATAGGTATACCTTCAGCAAGGTTCCTTCCTCTGACCTCCATTTCAGTTACCTCAGAGTCAGGTGAAGCTGTGCCTATAATTGTTTTTACCTTTTCAGCAGTTGCATCGCCAAGCAAAACGCCTTGATTTCTTCTAACGTATGAAATGATTGCTTCATCTAACTTATCGCCACCTGTTTTTAAAGAGTGAGCATATACAACACCGTTTAGAGCTAAAATTGCTATCTCGGTTGTTCCTCCACCTATATCAACGACCATAGATCCAGTAGCTTCTTCAATAGGTAAACCGGCTCCTATGGCTGCAGCCATAGGTTCTTCAATCAACCTCGCCTCTCTTGCCCCCGCTTTTAGAACGGATTCTCTTATGGCTCTTCTTTCAACTTGAGTTGATTCACAAGGAACACAAACTAATATTCTAGGGCTTGGACGGACAAAGCTATCTTCATGAACTCTTTGGACGAAATGTTTAAGCATCTCTTCTGTAACTTGGAAATCTGCAATCACCCCATCTTTTAAGGGCCTGATTGCACTTATATTGCCAGGAGTCCTTCCAAGCATTTTTTTAGCTTCCGCTCCAACAGCTACAACTGTTCTCTGACCTCCAGTTTCCCTTATCGCCACAACAGAAGGCTCATCCAACACGACACCTTTATCTTTAACGTATACAAGTGTATTTGCCGTACCTAAATCGATAGACAAATCATTAGAAAATATACCTCTTAAACGTTTTATCATGAAAATTGCTTAACTAGAAGTTACCTTAGTTTTCAAACAGGCCATCACTCTAACAACAGCGTTGTTTTTGAGCAAGCTACAATATGCTACATTACGCACCTTTTTCTTCATAAGATATTACAATGACATATGGCTTTAAGTGATAAAGAACTAAAAGAAATAGCCTATTTGGCTAGAATCAACATAGATAAAGACTCTTTTCCTTCGTTAAAAGGAGAGTTAGAGCAAATCTTAGATCTGTTTGAAAAACTTAATTCAGCAGAAACAAATGAAGTTGAGGCTATGTCTCATCCATTAAACCTTTCTCAACCAACCAGACCTGACGAAGTTACTGAAGAAGATCAAAGAGAAAAGCTCCAAGAAACAGCACCTTCAGTGCAGTCAGGACTTTTCTTAGTTCCTAAAGTTATTGAAGGAGAAGACTAAGAAGATGAAACTTCATGAACTTTCTCTCAAGGAGCAATTAAATGGGCTAAAAGAAGGCTCTTTTTCTTCTACTGAACTTACCAAACACTACCTTGATAGGATTTCTAGTTTTGATAAGGATTTAAATAGCTTTATCACAGTGACAGAAGAATCGGCACTTAATCAAGCCAAGGAATCAGATGAAAGGTATAAATCCAATAAAGCCCTCCCTTTAGATGGTATTCCAATAGCGCATAAGGATATTTTTTGTACTGAAGACATCCTAACAACTTGTGGTTCGAAGATGTTATCGAATTTTAAAGCGCCTTATTCATCTACAGTTGTAAATAATTTATCTTCTGATGGTGTAGTTGTCTTAGGAAAAACCAATATGGATGAATTTGCCATGGGATCATCGAATGAAACTAGTTTCTTTGGGCCTGTAAAAAACCCTTGGAATAAGGAGTATGTTCCAGGCGGTTCTTCAGGAGGTTCTGCGGCATGTGTCTCAGCTCAATTAGCTTCTGCCGCCACTGCAACAGACACCGGAGGATCCATTAGGCAACCTGCAGCTCTTTGTGGTTTAACGGGCATAAAACCTACTTATGGTAGAGTTTCTCGTTATGGAATGATTGCTTTTGCTTCTAGTTTAGATCAAGGAGGTGTTTTAGCTAGATCAGCAGAAGATTCAGCTATTTTACTAGAATCCATGTCAGGTCATGACCCTAAAGATTCAACCAGTTTAAATGAAGATGTACCTAACTTCCTAGAAAACATTGATTCACCTATAAAGGGCATGAAGATAGGCTTACCGAAAGAATTCTTTGAAAGAGATCTCCCAAATCATGTTGAGTCCTCAACAAAAGAAGCAATAGAAACATATAAAGATTTAGGGGCGGAGATTCATGAAATATCTCTCCCAAATGTAGACCTTTCTCTCCCCGTTTATTACATCATAGCCCCAGCTGAGTGCTCTGCAAATTTATCAAGGTACGATGGTGTTAGATATGGGTATAGGTGTGAAGATCCAAAGGATTTAGAAGATTTATACATGAGAACAAGAGAAGAAGGGTTTGGTTCAGAAGTTAAAAGAAGAATTTTAATAGGAACCTATGCTTTATCAGCTGGCTACTATGATGCTTACTACTTAAAAGCACAAAAATGTAGGAGATTAGTAGCCAATGACTTTACCGAGGCATTTAAATCAGTTGATTTAGTCTTATCCCCCACTACACCTGATACCTCATTTAAAGCTGGCGAAAAGAGTGATGATCCAATAGAAATGTACCTTCAAGATATATTCACCATACCCGCTAACCTGGCAGGCTTGCCTGGAATATCTTTTCCTTGTGGTAATCATGAAGGGTTGCCTCTAGGAGTCCAGCTTGTAGGAGATTCATTGAAAGAAGCTCAACTTTTCCAAGCAGCTCATCAATTCCAGGAAGCAACTGATTGGCATAAAAACTTACCTGAGGTTAAATAATGACTGTATTTAATGAATCTTGGGAAGCAGTAATAGGATTGGAAATCCACGTTCAACTTGCAACTAATTCAAAACTTTTTTCAGGTGCCAGTACCAATTTTGGTGCTCTTCCAAATACTCAAGCCTGTAATATTGATCTAGCGATGCCAGGAGTTCTCCCTGTCCTTAATGAAGAAGTGTTAAAAATGGCCGTCAAGCTAGGTAAGGCATTAAACGCCAATATCAATAGCCCAACCAGCTTTGCTAGAAAGAATTACTTTTACCCTGATCTTCCTAAAGGCTATCAAATTAGTCAAATGGATAAACCGATAGTCGAGGATGGTTTTTTAGATATTGAATTAGAAGACGGGTCCACTAAAAGAATTGGAGTTACTAGAGCACACCTTGAAGAAGATGCTGGAAAATCTCTTCATGAAGACTTTGAAGGTAAATCTGGAATTGATTTAAATAGATCAGGAACTCCTCTTATTGAGATTGTCTCAGAACCTGAAATCAATTCACCAGAAGAAGCAGTAGCCTATTTAAAATCAATCCATTCAATTATTAGATATCTTGAAATTTCTGATGGAAATATGGCAGAAGGCTCTATGAGATGTGATGCAAACGTTTCTGTAAGGAAGGTAGGCTCCGAAGAACTAGGAACAAGAACAGAAACTAAAAATGTTAATTCATTCAGATTTGTTGAAAAAGCAATCCAATATGAAATAGAAAGACAAATTAGTGAAATCGAATCTGGGAATACAATTACTCAGGAAACTAGACTCTATGATTCTCAAGCAAACACAACTAGACCTATGAGAACTAAAGAGTACGCAAACGATTACAGGTATTTTCCGGAGCCCGATCTCTTACCCGTTGTATTAGAAGATAGCTTTATTAAAAAAACACTTGAGCAAATGCCTGAGATGCCAAATGAAAAGAAGTTAAGATTTGTTAATGAATATGACTTAAGCGAATATGATGCTTCTCTCCTGGCAGCGGACAGAGACTTAGCAAATTACTTTGAAGAAGTAACTGATGAATCTAAATCGGCTAAACTTTCTGCAAATTGGATCATGGGAGAACTTTCTGCTGAACTAAATAAAGAAAACCTACACATTCTTAACTCTAAAATTTCTGCTAAACAATTAGGTCAACTCATTAAAAGAATAGAAGATTCAACCATCTCTGGAAAAATAGCCAAAGACGTCTTTGAAAAGATGTGGTCTAGCGGTAACGAAGTAGACGCCATCATTGAAAAAGAAGGGATGCAACAAGTTACTGACTTATCTGAGATTGAGTCAATGGTAAGTAAAGTAATAGATGAAAACCCCGATCAACTGAAACAATACCTTTCTGGGAAAGATAGATTATTTGGATTTTTTGTTGGGCAAGTTATGAAAGAGTCTCAAGGTAAAGCCAACCCTACTCAGGTAAATGAAATTTTAAAAGAGAAATTAAAAGAATAACCTGTCTTGCAGATGCAAGTTAAGCATATTAATAAAGTCTTCAGCAATATCTTTCCTTTCTTTCTTATTTGCTCTAGCGCAGTATTCATATAATCCGTAAAAGGATAAAACACACAGGTCAGTTTGCCTGTCCAAAACGGTCTCAATCTTTCCCGGCCAACCTTTTTTGATAATTGTCTTAAAAGTTTTCTTCAAATAAGCCTTCATCCTATTTCTTTCTTCTAAGCATTTAGGTATGTAAAAGGTGGCTGCAAGAACTGCATCTGCATGATCTTCTAAGCTCTCAACATACACTCTTATACTATTCTCAAATAGTGCTTTAGCGTCATTTGCTGTCTTAATTTTAGAGAGTCCTGACTCTAGATATTTCTCTATTCTTCTGTTGTTTCTTAGCTGTTCATTTAAATAAATATCTTCTACCGTTAGAAAAAAAGAAGTGAGTTCTTCTAAGGGCATAGATAGCTCTTTAGCAACTTCTTCAAGAGATACATTTTCTATGCTTTTGTTGTCTCTCTTAACGGACTCAAAAGTTTTGTATATTATTCTGACTTTATTTTCTGTTTTCTTATCCATCTTAAAAGAACTTTCTATCTTGTAATTGCAAATTAACCATGTTTCTAAAGTCGCTTAATAATTTTATTCTTTCGGCTTTTTTTATATGTACAACATGATCTATAAAACCGTAAAAAACAATTGTGATTAGCTCAGTCTGCCTTTTTAAAACTTTATCGTCTTTACCGGGCCATCCTTTTTTAATGAGAGAAAAAAACTTCTTCTTTACTTTCTTTTTATTTCTTTCTCTATATTTTATGCAAGCCGGCAAGTAGCAAGACATTTCTAGCATTAAATCTGCATCGTCACTAAGTGTTTCTACAAATCTCTCAAAAAACGATTCAAAAGCATATTTATAGTCACCAGGAGTTTTGGCTTTTTCAATACGTTTATCCCAATACCTGTGCAAAGAGTCCCAATCCTTCTTTTGGGCTTTAAGGAAAATATCTTCTGTTGAAGAGTAATAGTTTTTTAACGTTTCAAGAGTAACATCTAATTCATTAGCTATTAAAGCAAGATTAATTGCTTCGACTCTCTTATCTTTTCTAAGATTATTTACTGCTCCTTTGACCGCCCTGTCTTTGAGCTTAGCGGGCGTATTAACCATAATTTTCCAAGCGCATAATTTAAGTTATAAACATGGACAGAGTTTCAGCAACGTATGCCGGTTTTTCTTGCCCTTCTATTTCCATGACAACTTCAGTTTTCATCAAGTAACGACCATCGCCTTTATCATCCACAGAAACAACCTTGCTATGAGTTCTTACTTTAGAACCAACATTAACAGGGTTAACAAACCTAACTTTATCCAGTCCATAATTGAAAACGTGTTTTAGATTTTCTGGAGCAAGCACAGCCTGTGCTGTTAGATGAGGAATTAAAGATAAAGACAAAAATCCATGAGCAATGGTTGAGCCAAATAAAGGCGTAGCTTTTTCTGAATCCACATGAATAAATTGATGATCTAAAGTTGCATCAGCAAACTGATCAATCCTATCTTGGTCAACTTGAAACCATTCAGAAGAACCAATTTCCTTGCCTACGTAATCCGCTAATTTTTCTGCTGGGACTAATCCAATCATATTCTTCTCCTATTTATTAATTAAATGGCTTTTGTAATCTTCTCTTAAGCCTGTTTTTAAAAGTTTTCCTGTTGCGGTGTGAGGTAGCTCTTCAACAAACACTATATCATCTGGAAGCCACCATTTAGCAACCTTATCTTCAAGGTATTTGTTGATA
>Ga0208410_1000733_pt1 | contig 18399 bp, 20 predicted proteins | sample ETN02SmetaG_3_FD_185787 | JGI IMG/M metagenome (GOLD analysis project Ga0208410, IMG submission 185787) | Marine microbial and viral communities from oxygen minimum zone, Eastern Pacific Ocean - ETNP2014F10-02SV257 (SPAdes) (version 2) | ecosystem: Environmental > Aquatic > Marine > Oceanic ... | reverse complement strand
CAAAATTGATGATGCTGACGCAGCAGATGATGACTATGCTAAGTTTACTTCAACTGGTATAGAAGGAAGAAGTGTTGCTGAAGTAAAAATTGATCTTGTCTTGAATAATGTTGAGAATACATCACTTAGTACTTGGGCTGGAAGTGCTAATATAACCACTTTAGGAACTATTGCTACTGGTACTTGGCAAGGAACCGATATTGCAGCTCAATATTTGGCTGATACTGCGGTTACTGCAGGATCTTATACCAATGCAGACATTACTGTAGATGCTCAAGGAAGAATAACTGCCGCATCTAATGGATCTGGTGGTGGTGGAGGAGGAGTTAGTACTGGTAAAGCAATTGCTATGGCAATGATTTTTGGTTAATTCTAAATAAAAACACACAGGAGAACATTGATTAATGGCTAACCCAAATATAGTAAACGTCTCCGCGATTTACGGACAGACCAATGGTATGGCTGTGACTACATCCGTGACAGCACTTGTTAGTAATTCTAGTAGTAGCGGTAAAATTTATAAAATTAATTCTTTGGTTATTTCCAACATTGACGGAGCCGCTACGGCTGATGTAAGTGTAGAAGTCTATAAAAATCAATCAACTTCAATGTACATCGCGATGACAGTCGCTGTTCCAGCTGACGCCTCTTTGGTGGTTATCTCTAAAGACACTTCTATCTATCTAAATGAGAACGATTCGCTAAGAATGTCCGCAAGCGTAAACGGCGATTTATACGCCGTCTGTTCTTGGGATGAAATAAGTTAACCGTTATGAGTCTTTATAGTCCGAATAGTGGTATTATCGGTAAGGCTGCCCAAGTCAGAACAGGGATGTTTGACCTTATCAATGATCAGGTCAATTTTGACATTGCTGATAACCCATACATCTATTTAGATGCTGGTAAGCCGGCGTCATATTCAGGAACTGGTTCTACTTGGTATGATATCAGTGGTAATGGTCATAATGGTACTTTAGGTAGTAGCGGCGTTAGTTACGTCGCAAGCCCTCCGCTTCACCATCAAAGTGGGACTATATTCTTTAATCCTATTGTGGGCGGCAATAATGTTAAAGTTGACATGGGTGGTAGTCTTGACTATGGAAATCAGTTTACGGTCATTGCTCTTGTTAATGCTATTTCTCGGTATGACATTCAGCCAATTATGTTGAATATTGTCCCCGGTGCTACAACTGAAGGTTGGATGGTTGGATGGAATAGATGGCAGACGTCGGACTTGGCTTTTAGAACATCTGTAGGTGAAGGAACGGGAGGAAGCAATAAGACAAATGTCTATAGTAGTAATGGGGCGATGGCGAACAATGCATGGCGGATGAACACATGGATACTAGATAAAACTAGTAACTACACATCTATGAGGTCCAACTGGACCTGGCAGTATCAGAATCAATCACTGGGTGGGCGTGATTTTGATGTTTCTGGAAAAACCACAACAATTGGTGCATATAACTCAGTTAGCGGTGACACGGGTACATCTTATCCGTACTTTGGCCGAATGTCTGCCATTATAGTGTATAAGAGAATTTTAACTGAGGCTGAAATTAACCGTAATTTCGCCTTTTTCAAACCTAGATTTGGAGGTAGTTGGCAGTGAGAGGAAACGCAGGTATCATTGGACCTCAACAGTTTCAATACACCACTGGTGCAAGTGGGAATTTTAGTCTTGTTGATCAATACAATCTAAAACTACAAGGTAAATGGCCTTTAACGCCAGCGGCTGGGGTTGATACAGAAACCAATTTTGTTGCGACACTACCTCAGCGGGCAATCATTGTTTCAAGTAGTGGTGACTATACCGGTAACTGGGACGTAGCTGAAATTCAAACTACCTTTAGCGGCAGTGGCCGCCTTTACATAGCACAAAAAATTACTACCAGTCCTACCTATCGTAACGATATAGGCGTAGCCGCCGCTCAGATTCTAAGTCCAGACAAAACCACCTTGGAAGACTCATGGATTTTTTCGGGGAGCTCAGGACTTAGTAATTGGTGGACAGCTACCGGTTATTACAGTGGAAACAGTAGTGCTGGTGTAACCTTCACTCCCTCGTCGGCATCCGGCATTACCTACACCACTTTGTCTAGTAGCTCCAACTCCAGTCGCTGGTCGTACACATCCTATACTAGTTCTACTTATACTGGAATGGCAGACGGGATTAATTACGGCAGTTGGAATAATTCTATTTTAACATTAGGAGATGATGCTATTAGTCAATCGGGTGGTTCATACTACGCTTATCGTGAGGCGAGTGGTTCACAGCAATGGTCTTCTTCTGTAATGAGAAGTCCATCTCGGACTTGGACAGCAGGTGAGTGGATAAGAGTAGCTTATGCTATCACAGGTCCTAGTGGAGTTGGGCTCGACTACACAGACTCTTTATTCATAGGCACATACTAAAGTACTTAGGAGATTAAAAAAATGCTTTATTCATATAACAATCAATATCCACAAGTATTACCCCATAGAATACGACTTTCATCTGGGTTAACTAGAACAGATTCTTCTACTTTTACAGCAGAAGAACTTGCAGATGCTGGATATGTTCTTGTCGATTCTTCACCTTTATTTGAGGATACCACACATAAATTGGTATGGAATTCAGGATCTTGGGAGGTTGTTTCTCTTACTGATGAAGAAATCGCAGCAAATACCAAATCACTTTGGGATGAGGTTAGAGAACTTAGAGATATTAAGATTAATGAAGTTGAGTGGAGGGTGATGCGAAATTTAAGTGAAACGAGGATCGGTATAACCACCACTACAGATAATATTTCAGATTTGGATACTTATATTCAAGCATTGCGTGATATTGGAGAACAGACTGATCCTAAAAATATTACTTGGCCGGAACTTAAATAAATGTAGATACTTTAAATGTTTTGATCAATTACATAAATAATAAAAACTATCAATATCTCCACAAATCCTAAAAAGAAAATGAAAGAATCAACAGATAGTCTATCAGAAGTAGTAGGTGGTACTGGAACTCTTGTCAGACAAGGTGTAAAACTTGGTGGTAAGAAAGGTGGTAGAGCAGTTCAACAGGGAACTACTGCTGCAACAGCCAAAGGAAGACAGATGGTTGCAACGGCAAAGAAAGGTGGTAAAGAGGCAGGAAAGAATGAAGTAAGAGGTGCAGCGATTGGTGGAACACTTGGAGCTATTGGTGGTTCATTGATTCCTGATGGTCCTGCCATGGTTGCTGGGGAGATTGGTGGTGGTATTGTTGGTTCCAAGATTGGTGGAGCCATTGGTAAAAAGTTTGATAAAAAGACTATTAGAGAATTTTTAGGAACAACTATAGCAGGAACTACTGGAGCAGTGACTGCAAAGAAAGGGGATAAAGTTAGAAAGGCAGTTGGATCGGGTGCTGGATATGCAGTAGGTGCCAAGACTGGTGAAACTGCGGGTAAAGTGATTGGGGGTGTGGTCGGTAAGGCAGCAGACCCTACAAGACACATACCCTTTGTTGGTGGAAAGACAGGTGAGGCAGTCGGGAGTGCTATTGGTAAAGTAGTTGGTGGTGCTGTAGGTGGTGCCGCTGGTGCTACTGTAGGTAATAAGTTAGTTGGTACATCAAAGAATAAAAATGATAGTGATATTGAGGAAGCTGTAAGAATTCAGGCTAAGACTGGAAATATTTACTTGATTAGTTTTATTTGGAAGGGAAAGTATATGAATATCAAAGTTTTCTTCCCTACAGTTGGTAGACCTTCTAAAGAGCAAGTAACTGATGTTCTGAATAAGATATATCCTGGATGTATGGTTCAGAGATATGACCTTGCTCCACAACAACCTGGTGATCTTCTTCTTCATGTTGAAGAAAATGATCTATGACAACTGACAAATAATTTATAGATATTGTTATGAATAATGCTGACATATACTTAGGTAACCCGAACTTAAAGAAGGCAAATACTTCTATTGAGTTTACTCAGGAGAATATTGAAGAATATATTAAGTGTAAAGAAGACCCTGTATATTTTGCAAAGAACTATGTTCAGATTGTTACTCTGGACCATGGTCTTCAACCATTTAAGATGTATGACTTCCAGGAAAACCTGGTAAAGAATTTTCACGAAAAGAGATTTAATATTTGTAAGATGCCGCGGCAGACTGGTAAGTCTACTACCGTGATATCTTTTTTGTTGCATTACGCTATTTTTAATGATAGTGTCAATATTGGTATTCTTGCTAACAAGGCATCTACTGCAAGAGAACTTCTCGGAAGGTTACAAATTGCTTATGAGAACTTACCTAAATGGATGCAACAAGGTATTCTATCATGGAACAAAGGAAGTCTGGAGTTAGAGAATGGCAGTAAGATATTGGCAGCTTCTACATCTGCGAGTGCTGTCAGAGGCATGTCGTTCAATATCCTCTTCCTCGATGAATTCGCCTTCGTCCCTAATCACATCGCTGACTCCTTCTTTGCATCTGTTTATCCTACTATTACTTCTGGCAAATCAACGAAAGTAATTATCGTTTCTACACCACACGGTATGAATCACTTCTACCGTATGTGGCATGATGCGGAAAGAAAATATAATGATTATACACCAACTGATGTTCATTGGTCAGAAGTTCCTGGTAGAGATGAACTGTGGAAAGAACAGACTATTAAAAATACATCAGAACAACAGTTTAAAGTTGAGTTTGAGTGTGAGTTCCTTGGTTCTGTTGATACACTAATTGCACCATCTAAACTTAAGACCTTAGTCTATGAAAATCCAATTAAAAGAAATGCTGGATTAGATGTCTTTGAGGGAGTTAAAGAGGAACATGATTATATTATTACTGTTGACGTTGCAAGAGGTGTAGGTAATGATTATTCAGCATTTATAGTTATAGACATTACGACATTTCCGCATAGGTTGGTTGCAAAGTATAGGGACAATGAAATCAAACCGATGTTGTTCCCAAGTGTTATCTATGAGGTGGCAAAGAATTATAATGAAGCTTTTATCCTCTGTGAGGTCAACGACGTTGGAGACCAGGTGGCCAGTATTCTTCAATATGATCTAGAGTATCAAAACCTACTAATGTGTTCTATGAGGGGTAGAGCAGGTCAGATTGTGGGACAGGGTTTCTCTGGTAAGAAGACACAATTGGGAGTTAAGATGTCCAAGACTGTGAAAAAGGTTGGGTCACTCAATCTTAAGACAATGATTGAGGAGGACAAACTTATTCTATGGGATTATGATATTATTTCTGAGTTGACAACATTCATTCAGAAAAATAATTCCTTTGAAGCGGAAGAAGGTTGTAATGATGATCTTGCAATGTGTCTGGTTATCTATGCATGGATGGTTGCACAGGATTATTTCAAAGAACTTACTGATCAGGATGTCAGAAAGAGATTATATGAAGAGCAGAAGAATCAGATCGAACAAGATATGGCACCATTTGGATTCTTAGATGATGGTTTTACCGATGAAAGTTTTGTAGATGGCGATGGTGATAGATGGTATACAAAGAGTGGTCAATATGATGAGTATGGAACTACTGGTGGTGGTTGGGAACTATGGAATTATTGATGGATTTAGATGGTCAAATTAAACTTGGTCACTTACTTCTGAATGATAGGAAGTGTAGAACCTGTGGCGAAACAAAGAATTTGATAGAAGGTTTCTACAGAACCAGAAAGGATAGAGGGCCAGTTGCATCATCATATTCTTATGACTGTAAAGAGTGTACTAAGAAAAGAATGAGTGAATTTAGAAAACTAAAGAAAGATAAACCAGACTTACCATATTGGCCAGTTTCAAGAATAAAGGACATATATCCAGATTGGTAGATTGTTCACGTCATAGTTCCCCACTGAAAACCCCTAAATTCATAAATATTTTTAGATAAACTGAGATCACGGAGAAAAAAATGGCGACTCCTCAATTATCTCCAGGCTTAATTGTCAGAGAGGTTGACTTAACCGTAGGAAGAGCTGATAACGTTCTTGATAATATCGGTGCAATTGCTGGTCCCTTTGAAATTGGACCTGTAAATGAAGCAATAGACATCACAACAGAACAGGAATTAATCAACACATTCGGTAAACCTCTTTCTACTGACAGACAGTATGAGTATTGGATGACCGCATCATCGTATCTGTCATATGGTGGTGTATTAAAAGTTGCAAGAGTTGCTGGTACTGACTTAGCAAACGCTAATGCTGGTGTTAGTTCTGCTTCAGCTACAATGAAAGCTGATAATAGAATCGATAATTACGACGATTATCAAGCTAACTTTACTAGTTCAACAGACTTTAGTTATGCAGCAAAGAACCCTGGTGCATGGGCCAACAATTTAAAGGTTTGTGTCGTCGATGATGCTGCTGACCAAACAATCGGAATCACCACAACTAATCCTGGAGCCGCTGGGGCAATCATTGGTTATGGTGTTACCGCAGCTCTGGCTGGAGTTGTCATCCCTGGCGCTGGTGTTACTACTACTTACAGTGGTTACCTAAAAGGTATCATTACTGGTGTTGGTACAGATGCTTCTGGTTCTAGTACAATTGATGTTAAGATTACTTCCAGAGTAAGTGGTAGTACTGAGACTCCAATCACATATCAACAAAGTAATGATGCAGCTTCTTTTAAAGCGAGTGGTGAAATCAACTTTGTCACTAATGCTGGTATCAACACTGGTTCAGCACCAAGAACTAGTGCGATTGACTGGTATGATGAACAGACTCTTGGATTGACCAATTCCACAGTATACTGGAAGTCAATCGCACCAAGACCTGTAACAGGAAATTATGTTTCACAAAGAAGCGGTAAGAATGATGGTATACACGTTGTAGTTGTTGATGACACTGGTAATGTAACAGGTATTCAAGGAAATATTCTTGAGAAGTTCTTGAGTCTTTCTAAGGCTTTAGATGCAACTGCTGATGGTGATTCACCTACCAAATCTTATTACAAGAGTTATGTTGCTGACAATTCAGCATATATTTACGCTGGTAATAACCCATCACAATATCCAGACAGTTATTGGAATACTGAACCACTTGCAAGTGGTTTCTCGGAAGATTTTATTGCAAATACAAATGCAAAAGGTTTATGGGGACAAAATGCACAGGGAATTACTTATAGTTCAATAGGTAATGTAACATATAAATTAACTAATGGTGTTGATTACACTTATGATGCTTCAATGCAAGCCACTCTTGGTGATCTGAACACTGCATATGACCTCTTTTCAAATAAAGATGAAATCGAAGTAGATTACATCATTATGGGTCCTGGTCTAGGTGATGAGGCACAATCTCAAGCCAAGGCTAATAAGGTCATTTCTATTGCAGAATCGAGAAAAGATTGTGTGGCGACAGTTTCTCCACATAGAGCAAATATTGTTAATGTTGCAAATACAACAACCGCAACATCAAATCTTTTGAAATTCTATTCTCCACTAACTTCTTCATCATATGCAATCTTTGATAGTGGTTATAAGTACACTTATGATAGATTTAATAACGAGTTTAGATACATTCCATGTAATGGAGACATTGCTGGTCTGATGACCCGTACAAATCTTGTTGCTTATCCTTGGTTCTCACCCGCAGGACAACAAAGAGGAACCTTGAACAATGCTATCAAGTTGGCATATAATCCAACTAAGGCACAGAGAGATCAACTTTATCCTGCAAGAATTAACTCTATTATCAATCAAAAGGGTAGTGGAATTATCCTCTACGGTGATAAGACTGGTCTTGGTTACGCTTCTGCATTCGACAGAATTAACGTAAGAAGATTGTTCCTCACAGTTGAACAGGCTCTTGAAGGAGCTGCAAATTCTCAACTCTTTGAACTTAATGATACTAACACAAGGTCGAATTTTGTTAATATCGTCGAACCTTACCTGAGAGATATTCAGGCTAAGAGAGGAGTCTACGACTTCTTGATTGTTTGCGATGATACCAACAATACTCCTGATGTAATTGATAATAATGAGTTTAGGGCAGACATCTACCTGAAACCAACTAAATCAATTAATTTTGTTACCCTCACATTCATCGCTACAAGAACTGGAATCCAGTTCTCTGAAGTTGCTGGTCGTGGCTGATCATTAAAAATAATAACCATTTAACAAAGGAGTATTAAGAAAATGGCTGATGTAAAAACCATTTCTCAATTTAAATCAAAATTGGCGGGTGGTGCAGCCCGCCCCAATCTATTTGAAGTCTCTATTCCCTCATTCCCATCATCGATTTCTGATGCTTGGAATTCGGGAGACAACGGTGAGAACGGAACTTTCAAGTTCATGTGTAAAGCCGCTAACCTTCCTGCTTCAACAGTTGCACCTATTACAGTTCCTTTTAGGGGTAGAAACTTGAAAGTTGCTGGTGATAAGACCTTCGCTGATTGGACGGTCACAATTATTAATGATGAAGATTTTAGACTTAGAAGTGCATTTGAAAAATGGTCTAATGCCCTTAGTAAGTTGGATGATAACACTGGTGTTACCAACCCATCTTCTTATATGACTGATGCATATGTTCAACAACTTGGTAGAGGTTTAGAGAAGTTCTCCACTGCAAATAGTGGTGGTGAGAGTTCTGTTCTTAGAACTTATAAGTTCTATGACATCTGGCCAAATGATGTCAGTGCAATTGCATTGAGTTATGATTCAACTAATGCGATTGAAGAATTCACTGTAACCTTCCAAGTTCAATACTTCACCATTGGTGATTCTCTAGAATCCAACGTTGGTTCTGTTTCTGAGGAAACAATTCGTTGATAAATACTAGAACAGAAGTTTCTAGTCAATAATAATAATGGCGAGATTATTTGGTTTCTCAATTGAAGATAATGAAAAAACTCTGCCTGGTGTAGTATCTCCAGTTCCACCATCTACCGATGATGGTTCTGAACACTATGTCAGTTCAGGGTTTTTTGGTTCCTATGTAGATATTGAAGGAACATATAAGACCGAAAATGATCTTATTCGTAGATATAGAAGTATGGCACTCTATCCTGAGTGTGATAGTGCGATCGAAGATATTGTAAATGAAGCAATAGTTTCTGATACCAATGATAGTCCTGTTCAGATTGAACTCTCTAATCTGAATGCTAGTGATGGTATCAAAAAGAAAATTAGAGAGGAGTTTAAGTATATTCTTGAGTTACTTGATTTTGACAAGAAGGCTCATGAGATTTTCCGTAACTGGTATATTGACGGAAGACTCTATTACAATAAAGTAATTGATACAAAAAAACCTCAGGATGGTATCAAGGAACTGAGATATATTGATTCTTCCAAGATGAAATATGTCAGACAGTTGAAGAAAAAAGGTAAGGATAGTCTTCAATCTGCCCAAAATCAACTTACAAGTAGTGAAGGAACTGGATACGATTTTCCTGAAATTGAAGAATATTTCATCTATACACCAGGTCAAATGGGATCTGGTAGTGGAACTCAGGCTACCTCTTATGGTGGAGGAGGCGGTGGAGTAAAAGGTGTCAAGATGACCAAAGATTCTGTTACCTACTGTACTTCTGGATTGGTAGATAGAAATAAGGGATCAACTCTTTCTTGGCTACATAAATCAATTAAACCTCTCAATCAATTGATGATGATTGAGGATTCACTTGTCATTTATCGTCTTTCCAGAGCACCTGAAAGAAGAATCTTTTACATTGATGTTGGAAATCTTCCTAAGATGAAGGCAGAACAATATCTTCGTGATGTTATGATGCGTTATCGTAACAAATTGGTGTATAATGCGGATACTGGTGAGATCAAGGACGACAAAAAGTTTATGTCTATGATGGAAGATTTTTGGCTTCCTAGACGTGAAGGTGGTCGTGGTACTGAAATTACTACACTACCTGGTGGCCAGAACCTTGGTGAAATTACTGATATTAATTATTTCCAGAGAAAACTCTACAGAGCTTTAAACGTTCCTGAAACTAGAATTGAAGGTGAAGGATCTGGTATGTCACTGGGACGTTCTTCAGAAATTCTTAGAGATGAAGTCAAGTTCTCTAAGTTTGTTGGAAGAATGAGAAAGAGATTCTCTGCAATGTTTAGTGATATTTTGAAGACTCAATTGATTCTAAAGAATATTATTACTCCTGAAGATTGGGGATATATGAATGATCATATTCAGTATGATTTTCTATATGATAACCATTTTGCAGAATTAAAGGAAGCAGAACTTTTGACTGAAAGAATGAATCTTCTTCAGACTGTTGAACCTTATATTGGTAGGTTCTATTCACAGGATTATGTAAGAAGAAATATTCTCCAACAGACTGACGGTGAGATTATTGAACAAGATACTCTTATTGAAAAGGAAATCGAGAACGGTATCATTCCTGACCCTAATGCAATGGTAGATCCTATGGCCATGGAAGGTGGTGGTGGAATGCCAGTTCCTGGTCAACCTACAGAACCGGCCAATCCAATTCAGGCACCTCCAATTCCTAAGGATCCAGATCTGAGTGGTCAGGGAGTAATCTAAATAACAACGTAATAATATGTTTAAACTATGGATGATCTTATGGACCTTTTGGTGACGGACGGAAGTTCTTCTCAAATTAGTGATCAAATTAAGGATATTCTTTTTGCAAAAAGTGCAGAGAATATTGAAACAATTAGACCAAACGTAGCAGCATCAATTTTTGATGGTGATGTAAATCTTGATTCCTCAAATGAAACAGAAAATAATTTTGATTCTAATGTAGAGGTTGAACCTGATAACTCATGAGTTAGAAGTATAAGAAGAATAAATAACTACTATATAACAATTGTAATTAAAGATAATGGCTGCAACTAGACCAGTAGGGGTAAATACAACATTTGCCACTAGCACATCTTCAACACAAACAGGTGTTTTTGCTAAACAATCTGACACCTTAAGAATTGTTGCAGAATCTGCTGGTGTTCATGTTGCAATTGGTACTAATCCAACAGCAACAGTTGATAATTTTTATGTTCCAACTCTTGATGATACTAATCTTTCTCTCGGTCCTGTAACATCTCAAAGAGTTGTTGGTATTACAACTGGAGTTAAAACGACTCTAAATTTACCAGAAGGAATGGATTCACCTTTTGTTGTTGGTGATGCAGTTTCACTTACTGTTGATGGGGTTTCCAATTTCAATTTTGAACACAAAATTATAAGTGCGGTTCATAATTATACACTTCAGAGTGGATATGCTACTGCAAGAGTTGTAGTTAACCACGACTCTAGTGCTGTTACAGACGTTTATAATGAGAACAACTGGGCTCAACTTAGAGAGTCATTTAAAGTTGCGGTTAAAACAGAAAGTGGAACCGGTAAGGTCTTTATTCAACAAGTACAAGTATCCTGAGAAAACAAATGAAACTCATCAGAGAAGAAATCGAATCAGTAGATTTTATCGTTGAAGAACGTAACGGTAAAAAGCATATGTACATTGAAGGTGTTTTCCTTCAAGGAGACATTAAAAATAGAAATGGTCGTATGTATCCCATGGAGTGCCTGAGAAGGGAAGTCCAGAGATATTCAGAAAACCATGTAAATTCTGGTCGTGCTCTTGGAGAATTAGGACATCCAGAAGGTCCTACTGTCAACCTTGATAGAGTATCACATAAAATTGTTTCTCTTAAGGAGAACGGAACGAATTTTATTGGTAAGGCAAAGATTCTTTCTACCCCTATGGGTAAAATTGCAGAGTCACTTATCAGTGAAGGTGTGAAACTTGGTGTTTCTTCTAGAGGCATTGGTTCACTCAAACAAACAAGAGAAGGTGTAAATATTGTTGGTGACGACTTCATGTTGTCAACAGCAGCTGATATTGTTGCCGATCCTTCTGCACCTGATGCTTTTGTTGAAGGTATTATGGAAGGTAAAAATTGGGTATGGGATGGTGGTATTCTCAGAGAACAACAAGCTACCAAAACATATAAGCAAATTAATACGTTAGTTACTCAAAAACAGTTGGATGAACAGAAACTTAACCTGTTTAACAACTTTTTGAACACTTTATGATAAAACTAACAAATTATAAATAAATATAGATTAATTAAGGTTAATTCGGAGAAAGTTCAAATGTCCCGTGGAGACTTACAAGAAATGGAGCAATCTAAGACTGCTGTGAATGCCAACGCAAAACCTGCTGAAGGTATGTCAAAGCTTTCCAGTCCAGGCGAAGGCCTGTCAACTTCCTATGAAGATCTCGGTGGTCCTACCCCTGAGAATTATGCACCAGATAACGATTCTGCAAAACTTAAAGAGCCTAAGATTGCTACTGTTAAGGATGTAGTAAACAAAGGTGCAAAAGCAGCTGACCCAATGAAGAAACTTGCTAAAGAAGAAATTGCAACAGAAGAGGAGGTTCTTGAAGAGGACCAAGTCGAAACCGAAGAGGTAGTTGCAGAAGTTGCAGAAGTTGAGCAAGCTGAAGAGTATGATATCGAAGAAGATGTTAATGCCCTTCTTGGTGGTGAAGAACTCTCCGAAGAATTTAGAGAAAAAGCCAAAACTATTTTTGAAGCCGCCCTTAATTCTAAGGTTAAGGAAATCCAAGAATCCCTGGAAACACAATACGCAGAAAAACTTGCTGAGGAGGCCCAGGCTCTCAAGGGTCAACTCCAAGAACGTGTTGATTCCTATCTTGAGTATGTTGCTCAAGAATGGATGTCTGAAAATCAACTCGCTATTGAGCATGGTCTACAGACTGAAATGACTGAATCATTCCTTGCAGGAATGAAGGGTCTTTTTGAAGAACATTATGTAACTATTCCTGAAGATAAATATGATGTGCTTGAGAGCATGGTAGAAAAACTAGATGATATGGAGACAAAACTCAACGAGCAGATTGAGAAGAACATCTCCCTTAACGGTCGTCTCGCAGAGTCGGTTGCTGATGGAATCCTAGATTCCGTTTCAGAGGGTCTTGCATCAACTCAGAAAGAGAAGCTCGCTTCACTTGCCGAAAGTGTTGAGTTTGAAAGTGAAGAAGAATATCGTGAAAAGCTGGAGACTCTAAAGGAGTCATACTTCTCTAGAACTACTACAGCAAAAACAGAATCCCCACAAACAATTTCTGAAGGTGTGGACACAACCCAAGATCCTTCTACAGGATCTATGGATGCCTACCTCAAAACGTTGGGTGCATTCAAAAAGTGAATTTAACATTAATTCAAACAAAACTGTAAAACTATTAGGTAAAGCAAATGTTCCAATCCGAACATCTGCAGGAAAAGTGGAGTCCACTTCTCGATTATGAAGGTCTTGATCCAATCAAGGATTCACATCGTAGAAGCGTAACCGCAGTCCTGCTCGAGAACCAAGAAAAATTCCTCCGTGAGGAGCAAGCATTCAGTCAGGGTATCAACCTGATGGAAGCACCCACTAACTCTGCTGGATCTAATCCTGCTGGTTTTAGTGGTGATGCCACTGCAGCTGGTCCTGTTGCTGGTTTCGACCCCGTTCTGATCTCATTGATCAGACGTTCAATGCCTAACCTGGTCGCATATGACCTGGCTGGTGTTCAACCAATGTCTGGCCCTACTGGACTCATCTTCGCGATGCGTTCCCGTTACTCTGAAAGAGGCGAAGGTCAAGCTGGTGCTGAAGCACTGTTCAACGAAGCTGATACCGCCTATTCAGGTCAGGATGCAGGTTTCGATCTGACCGGTGGTATGTCAGACGTTCAGGCTGGTCTTGGTACAACCGCTCAAAGTGGTTCCAACCCTGCCGTTCTTAACCCTGTTGGTACTGCCAACTCCGAAGGCTATGTCGTCGGTGAGGGTATGCAGACTGGTGATGCAGAATCCCTTGATGGTGATGCCGCCAATGCATTCAACCAGATGGCATTCTCGATTGAGAAAGTCACTGTAACTGCTAAGTCCAGAGCACTCAAAGCTGAGTACTCCTTGGAACTGGCACAAGACCTTAAGGCCATTCACGGTCTTAACGCTGAAGCAGAACTTGCTAACATCCTCTCTACTGAGATCCTCGCTGAGATCAACAGAGAAGTTATCAGAACCATTTATAAGGTTGCTGAGCAAGGTGCTGTTTCTAACACCGCAACTGCTGGTGTATTTGACCTTGACATCGACTCTAACGGTCGTTGGTCTGTTGAGAAGTTCAAAGGTCTTCTTTTCCAAATCGAGAGAGACGCTAACGCGATTGCTCAGAGAACTCGTCGCGGGAAGGGTAACATGGTAATGTGCTCTGCTGATGTAGCATCTGCACTGACCATGGCTGGTATCTTGGATTATACCCCTGCCCTGAATGCAAACCTGAACGTTGACGACACCGGTAATACTTTTGCTGGTACAATCAACGGTAAGTTCAGAGTTTACATCGATCCCTATTCGGCTAACCTGACCTCAGGCAATGCTGCTGGTGGTAACCAGTACTACGTTGTTGGTTATAAAGGTTCTTCACCTTATGACGCTGGTCTATTCTATTGCCCTTACGTTCCACTACAGATGGTTCGTGCCGTGGGTGAGAATTCCTTCCAGCCCAAAATTGGCTTTAAGACACGCTATGGTCTTGTTGCTAACCCATTCGCTGAAGGAACTACACAAGGTCTTGGCCGTCTACGTGTCAACTCCAACCGTTACTACAGACGTGTTGCTGTTAAGAACCTCATGTGATTCATACTCACAAGAGTTAATCAAGACCTCCTTCGGGAGGTCTTTTTTTTTATGTTTAATTATAAATAACTAATAATAAAAGTATAATACAAATGGCAACATATCATATTAAGTCAACTAGTTCTTTAAATGGGAATGATGTGTATTTTGTAAATGATACTCATTGGACTTATGATTTTGATAAGAGAAAAACTTGGACCAATAAGACAACTGCAACTACAGTCAAGAACAAAAAAGTAGAGAAGAACGGGTTTAATTACAATCCTACCAAATTGGCTAATTCCACTGTAGTAACTGAGTGATGAACGAAACACAACAAGTTAGAGTAGCTCAACAACAGGGTCAACCAACTAACAGAAATTTTCTGACACCAAGTGGGTTTACTTTTCAGGTTCAAAGAGCTCTTAAGGTTACTTATTATGGTAACCTAGTTACACTTCCTGGACTGAATTTACCACATGTTGTTCAGAACACTTACCTCAAAGAAGTTCCATATCCTGGTGATGTTCTTGAGTTTGAAGACTTGAGATTGAGGTTCTTGGTGGATGCAAATCTTGAGAATTATATGGAGATGCAAAACTGGTTGAGAGGGTTAGGTTTTCCAGAAAGTCTTCAAGAAATTTATGACCTACAAGGTGAAAAATCTCCTTATAATAATGGTCAACCAGAAAGAAGTCAATTAAATTTATATTCAGATGGTACACTAACGATACTTGACCAATTGAACAATCCCAAGTTTAAGGTTTTATTTAAGGACTTGTTCCCAATTTCCTTGACAACTTTAACATTTGACGCAACATTACAAAGTCAAGAATTCTTTACAGCAGAGGTGGCTTTCAAGTATAGTATATACGAAATCCGTGAAATTGACTGTAGTCAATGTTAATTTATGATTGATCTGGACACCATTCAAAAGATGTGGGAGTCAGATTCTAAAATGGATATTGATAACCTCCATACAGAATCTCTTAATATTCCCATTCTTCATGCAAAATATCATGAAATTTATAATAACATCTTTCTTCTAAGAAAGAAAGCAGAACAATTTAGAAAGAATATCCGACATGAGAGGTATGAATACTTCTCTGGTAAAGCTGATCCTGATGTGTATGTTGATAATCCTTTCCCTAAGAAAATTAGAGATAAAGATACGATGCAAAAGTACTTAGATGCTGATGATAAACTGTCTAATGCATCTTTAAAGTTAGATTATTATGACACAATGTTAGTGTACCTAGAAAGTATTTTAAAACAAATCACTAATCGAACGTATCAAATAAAAAATGCAATAGAATTTATGAGATTCAATAGTGGTTTAGGATAATGAAAATTCAAACTTTACCACTTTTTGCATCTTATATTACTTTATTGGATTTAACTTACAATCCAAAAGAATTAACAAATAAAAAAATATCATTCAAATCTAGGATTAATACAAATCTTTTGGAAAAAGGAGATAGTTTAATTAGTGAAGATTTAAGAATTTTAGAAAAATTTCCTAAAACTAAAAAAGTTTTATTGGATTCTTTTAAAGAAGTTGCTGAAAACTTTGATTATGATAATGATTTTCAAATATCAACTTCATGGATGACTTTTGCTAATAAAGGTCAGAGTTGTGGGAAACATTATCATAAAAACAGTTTCTATAGTGGGATTTATTATTTTGGTAATTATAATGATAATTGTGGAAAAATAGTATTTCAAACTCCTATAGGACAATTTTCAAATTTTGAGATTGTTCCTAAAAACGATACAATAAAAAATTGTAGTAGTTGGTCGATTACACCCAGGCATAATCTATTAATATTTTTTCCTAGTTATCTTAATCATTGGATAGAATATCATAATGATGATACAGCAAGATATTCACTTGCCTTTAATATTGTCCCTACAGGAGAATATGGATATCATGATTCCTCATATAATACTTCTTGGTTTAAGTAAATAAATAGACATAATTGAACCTTATGTTATGTCTCATTTGACTATAGAGAAGGTAAATGAAGTATATTTAAAAATTAATACTGAACCACATGTAGAGCATGAACTGAAAGATAGATTTACTTTCGCTATTGAAGGTGCAAAATTCATGCCCCAGTACAGAAATAAGTACTGGGATGGATATGTGCATTTATTTAATCTTAAAACCAAAAGAATATATTGTGGGTTATTAGATAAGGTTATTGCTTTTTGTGAGAATGCAGGATATAGTTATAATTTTGTAGAGAATAAATTTTATGGATTACCCTTTGAAATAAATGAGTTTGTTAGTAAAGAAGGTGTAAAGGATTTCATGAAATCTTTATCACCAGAAATTACACCAAGAGACTATCAGATTGATGGTGTCTATGATGCACTAAGATATAATAGAAAACTCCTCATCAGTCCAACTGGTTCAGGTAAGTCATTTATGATTTACTCTGTTGTCAGATATCATGTTGCAAAGGGTAGGAAAATCTTACTGATTGTCCCAACTACTTCACTTGTTGAACAGATGTATAAGGACTTCTCTTCTTATGGATGGGATGCAGAGAATCATTGTCATAGGATATACGCAGGAAGAGAAAGAGTTAATACCAATGAAGTTACTATTACTACCTGGCAAAGTGTTTATCAGTTGGATAAGAAGTTCTTTGAAGAATATGATGTGGTGATTGGTGATGAAGCACATTTATTCAAAAGCAAGTCCTTGGTTAGTATCATGGACAAGTTACATCATGCTAAGTATAGATATGGATTTACTGGAACATTAGACGGCTCACAGACCCATAAATGGGTGTTAGAAGGATTGTTTGGACCATCATATAAAGTTACTCAAACTAAAAAATTACAAGATGAAGGTTATCTTGCATCTCTTGATATCCAGTGTTTAGTTCTTAAGTATAAACCAAAAAAGTTTAATACTTATGAAGATGAAATTCAATATTTAATTGGTCATGAAAAAAGAAATAATTTTATTTCAAATCTTACTGTAAATACGAAAGGTAATACTCTTGTGTTGTTTGCAAGAGTAGAGAAACATGGTGCAATACTTTATGACCTAATAAATAGTAAAGTAAAAGGTGATAGAAAAGTTAACTTTATTCATGGTGGTGTTGATACCGAAGATAGAGAACAAGTAAGAGAAATTACTAACAGAGAAAAGAATTCTATTATTGTTGCATCTTATGGAACATTTAGTACCGGTATTAATATTAAAAATCTTCATAATGTAATATTTGCCTCTCCATCAAAGTCCAGGATTCGTAATCTGCAGAGTATTGGTAGAGTCCTAAGAAAAGGCAAAGATAAAACTAAAGCAAAACTATATGATATTGCGGATGACTTAACTATTGGGTCAAGAAAAAATTATACTTTGAATCACTTTATTGAACGTATAAAAACTTATGTTTCTGAACAATTCAATTATGATATTACAACAGTAAACATAAAAGACTAGAAAAGGAGGTAGTCAAATGGGAATTGAGGATGATTTCTACGCAACAATAAAATTAAAATGTGGAGATGAAATCTTTTGTAAAGTAGCAGCAAATGAAGATGGAGATCGAATTTTTCTTTTACTTTCTAATCCAATCACTGTAGAAGAAATTGTAATTAGAGGAACTGTGACTGGTTATAAGGTGGAACCTTGGTTAAAGACATCAGATGATGATCTAATCATGATTAATATAGATGATGTTCTTACGATGACTGAGAATAGTAATATAGATATGATTGCTTATTATCATGATTACCTTAGAAAAAATAATAAAGAGAATAATTCTAAACTCTCTAGAGAAATGGGAT
>Ga0208410_1000728_pt1 | contig 18455 bp, 14 predicted proteins | sample ETN02SmetaG_3_FD_185787 | JGI IMG/M metagenome (GOLD analysis project Ga0208410, IMG submission 185787) | Marine microbial and viral communities from oxygen minimum zone, Eastern Pacific Ocean - ETNP2014F10-02SV257 (SPAdes) (version 2) | ecosystem: Environmental > Aquatic > Marine > Oceanic ... | reverse complement strand
TCGCGCGCGAGAGTTTCGACCCTTGGCCGCGAGGACGACGGCGCGGCGCGAGGACGACGGCGCGGCGGTGGAGACGACGGAGACCGTCATGGTGGCGGACCGAGGTGTGCGGATAACGCGAGACGCGGGACGGGGACGAGGGGACGAGGGGACGAGACGCGGGACGGGGAGGCGCCGGGACGCGGGAGGACGGTGAAGTGAGAGAGAGAGATGGACATCACGAACGTTTTCGTTTGCTAGGTCGTCTGGTCCTCGCGGTGGGCGCGGTGTCGTCTTTGTTTTTCTTTTCCTCGGCGGACTCGGCGGCGAGCGCGTCGAGCTCGCTGGCGCTGCGTTGAAGAAATTGTCGAACGAATTCGTCCCCTTGCGCTGGATCGGTGTTGAACTCGCTCACGAGTCTGGCGAGATCGCTCGAGTATTGGCGAGACATCCGACGCGACTTGGTCGGGCTGAGACCTTGAAAGTCGGGCTTGGGAATGGACTCGAAGAGCTTTTGAATCTCCGGCGGCACGGCGCCGGCGGATGTCGTCGAGGTGAGCATGGGCGTCGGCGCGCGAGGCGGCGGCGGTGGCATGACGGCGGTGGCCGCGCCAGTTTTCCCGCGCACGTAACTCTCGAGGAACGGCGTCGGTTCCGGTGGCAGCGTCTCGCTCGACGGTACCTTGAGCGGCGTTCCGCGAGGGAAACCGGCGGGAGACGTCGAGCTCTCGCCTTCGTACACGCCGGCGAATTGGTGGACGCTCACGCCGAGATACGCCAACACGTCTTCGTCGATGACCCACTCAGCCGCCTGACGCTCCTCCTTCTTCGTGAATAAATACTTGACGTCCTCGTTCGCTATGTTCACCTTGCCGTCCGTCGCCACGTAAAGAATCGTCCTGAAGAATGGTTCAATCTCCGCGTGCGAGTACCAGTACCCGGACTCTGAAAACGTTTGTCCGTACGTTTCGAGTAAAAATCTATCGAACGCCTTGCGATATCCCACGCCCTCGCGCGAGATGAAACTCTGGTGTCCCGCCGCGCGAATGAGCGCCGTCGTAAACCGCGCGATGGCGCGACGACGATCGGCGCGTTTCGGAATGTACGTCCATCCGTGATGATCGCCCGCGTCGTTCGCCCCATGCTGTGCGTTCACTCGACCGAACGCCGCCTTCTTAAACCCGGTCACCGAGGATGAAACCGAGCCTCGCGACGACGTCGCCGCCGCCGCCGTCGATTTGTGTCGTCTCCGTCTCGTCGGCGCGGCTTCCACCACCGGCGCCTCCTGAACCACCTTACTCACCGCCCGCGCGCTCCGTCGCGTCGGCGCGCGCGTCACCGACGTCTCCACCCCGCGCGGCTCCGCCGTCTTGACCCCTTTTCCCTCTCCCTCCGCCTCTGTCGCCGCCGTCCCGTACGGGTCCCGTCTCGACACGTCGCTCTGCTGAAACGCCCCAACCTCGATCAACGGATACGGATCGACGGGAAACCCGCTCGACGAACTCATCCTCCGACGCAATCCCGGTCGATTCCCTCCCAGAGGACTTCCAGGTTCGCTCTCGCCGCCCCCCGCCAGCGTCGACGTCGACCCGCCGCGCACCCGCGTCAACGCGCCCACCCGTCCATCGTCCACGTCCTGCTCCCCCTGATGCCCGCCCTCGAACGAGTTCCCGCGCATCAATTTCCCCAGAAACTCCACCGTGTTCTGTCTCGGAAGCGTCGGCGCATCGCGCGGCATGATCTCGTTCGTCCCTTCGATCGCAACGGCGAAATGGGCGTCGATGTGTCCCCCCTCTCGCGCCTCCTCTCCCCCGTCGCCGGTCTCCGCGGTCGCTCGAACGCGCGCGAGAGCGTTTCGCGCGCGTTTTCCGTCGCCGAGTTCGCGCGCGCGCGCCTCGCGGGGGCGAAATCTGAGGATTCGCGCGCGTCCGCGGTCGCCCCGACGCGTTCGAGCGTCACACGCGCGCGCGCACGCGTCCGTCGACGTCTCGCGCGCGCGCGACGGACGAGCGCACGCGTTCGGCCGTCACCGCGCGTCGTCTCGATCGCCGACCGCGCGTCGTCTCGCTCGTCGCGCGTCGATCGCGTCGTTCGCGCGGATCGATCTTTCGGTGGATGCGCGCGAAGTCGTCGTCTCGAACGCCGCGCGAGTCGTGGCGATCGTCGCGCGCGCGCGATCGTCGCGGATCGTTGCCCACGCACGCGCGAGAGCGAGAGCGAGAGCGAGAGTCGTGGGTCATGGCGACGCGGCGTCTCGGGCGGAACGCGTGGAGCGCGGCGGCGGGCGCGTTGGCCACGCTGGCGTTGCTGTGGGCGTTCGGTGGTGGGAGCGAAAACGGGGAAAGGGTGCGAAAGGTCGGACCGTTGAGTGCGTTCTCCATCACGGCGAAGAGGACGATGTCGACGCGAGCGCTGAGGAACACGTGCGCGACGACGGGGACGGGTCGGGACGTCTTCATGGTGACGGGCGCGGCGGGTTTTATCGGGTCGCACGTGGCGACGGCGCTCAAGGGACGAGGCGATGGGGTCGTGGGATTAGATAACGTGAACGATTATTATCCTAGAGGGTTGAAACGGGCGCGGATGAAAAAGTTGAAGGAGATCGGCGTGCACGTGGTGGAGGCGGATTTGAACGACGCGACGACGGTGCGCACGGTGTTGGACACGTGTAAGGTGACGATCGTGTTGCATCTCGCGGCGCAAGCCGGGGTGAGGTACGCGGTGAAGAATCCTGGGGCGTACGTGCACTCGAACGTGGCGGGATTCGTGACTCTGTTGGAGGAAATCGTGAGAACGAAGCCCGTTCCCAAGGTTATCTTCGCGTCGTCGTCGAGCGTGTACGGATTGAATACCAAGGTGCCGTTCAGCGAGAAGGACGTGACGGATTCTCCGGCGTCGCTCTACGCGGCGACGAAAAAAGCGGACGAACTGTTGGCGCACACGTACAATCACATTCACGGCGTCGCGCTCACCGCGTTGAGATTTTTCACCGTGTACGGTCCGTACGGTCGGCCGGACATGGCGTACTTTTCCTTCGCCAACAACATCGTCAAGGGAAAATCGATCAAAATATTCAAAGGACACGACGGCGGCGAACTGGCGAGAGATTTCACGTACATCGACGACGTCGTTCGAGGCACCATCGCCGCGTGCGACACGAGCGCCGCGAGCGGCAAGAGAGCGGACGGGTCCAAACCGCCGTTTCGCGTGTACAATCTAGGCAACACCCACCCGGTCACCGTGAGCGCGTTCGTGGATTCGCTCGAACGCGCGCTCGGAAAAACCGCCAAGCGCGAGTACGTCCCCATGCCCAAGACGGGCGACGTTCCCTTCACCCACGCCGACGTCTCCGCGGCGAAGAAGGACTTACGGTACAACCCCACCGTCGGCCTCGACGAGGGCTTACAAAATTTCGTCCGATGGTACGTAAAGTACTACAAGGACGGCGCGAACAGCGAAGACACCAACTACGTTCCGATGTGAGAACGCAGACGCGAAGATTCATTCATTCATAGTATTCGTTCCGCGACGATATTCATACGACGATATTTCTTCACCGCGACTCTCCGCCGCCCGCGCGCGACCACCATCCGTCCAACGACCAACACACCGACTTCAAAACAAAAAGAAAAAGAAAAAGAACCAAGGGGACCGCGGGGAATCGAACCCCGGACCACTCCCACGTCAGCGCGCTCGGCGCGAACCGAGCTCAAGTCTCGAGCGACCTTCGAAGCCACCCTAAGAGAGTATCATACCACTAGACCACGATCCCTCGTCCGTTTCGTATACAAACATGATATACGCCATCTTCGCGGTATTCACGGGAATGACAATAATGGACAACGTATGGTGTGGTAAATGTTATGGGTGCGCTCGGCGCCCGCGCGCGTCCATCGCGCGCGGTCCCGCTCGCGCGCACACCGCGGCGCGATGCCGCCCGCGTCGTCCTCACCGTCGCCGCACGGCGCGCGCGCGTCGTCCCCGGTCGTCCCGTGCGTCGTCTCGCGTCGTCCACCGCGTCGTCGCGCGTCGTCGTCGACGATGGCGTCGACGTCCGCGTCGCGCGCGGTGGTGCCCCCACCGCCCGCGACGTGCGCCGAGGCGGCGTCTCGCGCGCGCGTCACCATTCGACACTTACGAGAGATGCGCGAGAGAGACGCGGACGTCGCGCGAGAGACGGCGAGAGTGCGCGTGGAGTTACCGTTGCCGTCGATCGATCTCGGTTCGGACGCGCTCGCGTACGTGGGATTACACGGGCAGGCGAGCGATTGGTCGGGAGGGATGAGTCAACGGTATCGCAGGACGCGTTCGTTGTTGGAGGAGAACGCGTTCGATGGGTACGAGTTCGAGTACCACGGAATGTTGGATCGAGACGCGGAGGGAATGGGATTGTGGACGCTGGGGGATTTCGCGCTCGTGACGACGCACCCGAGCGACACGACGTTTGCGTTTTTCGAACGGTTGCTCTCGGGGGAGTACGGAGGACGCGTCGGTGGTGATGATGGGCGAATGTTGATCGTCGTGAACGCGTTTTGGAGCGGGAAGGGGGAGAAAGTGGGGCAACCGTGGGAGTTTGGGTTGCGACGGCGAGCGAAGGAGCTTTTATCCGAAGAGCGAGGCGATTTCGAAAAGGTGTACGCGTGTCGACGCGCGCGATCGGCGTCGGGGGTGGAGGGGACGCTGCTGAGGGAATGGCCGGGACCGTGGCGTTTGTTCGACGCGAACGGCGAGCGCGTCGTGGGCGAGTGGGACGACGAACCGAGTAATCGCGTCATCGCCGAGACGCTCAACGACGCCGCGGGCGTCGAAGAGAGCGCCGGATTCCACCGAAACGCCGCGGACACGAGTCGCGCTAACGATTGCATCACTTGATGCGTCGTCAGAGTGTTGTTGTAGACTTCGCGTTGTAAGTTTGCTTTCTACTTTCTACAGTCGTTTCTACAATTCTACCGCACTAGTACCGCGACGGTTTCTATCCAGCGCTCGCTCGTCGGCGCGTGATCGAAACACGCCAGCGTTTTCAACGTAAACCCTCTCGCGTAAAACCCGATGTCCTCCTCCTCCAAGTCTCGAAGTAAACTCGCGTGATCGCACGCGATGTAGACGACGGCGTCGAACTTTCGACACACGACGTCGAGAAGTCGTCGATCGAAACCCAACCCCGCGCGCGGAGGATCGACGAGTAAGACGGTGCGCGCGCGATCGACGTCATCCACATTCGCGGGAATCCATTCCTCTGCCGGCGCGCACACCGCGCGCGCGCCGTTTTCGACGCCGTTTCGAATGAAATTTTCCGTCGCCGCGCGCGTCAAAGCCTCGTCCATCTCCACAGCCGTCGCGCCGTCTGGAAAATACGGCGCCAACGCCACGGTGTGATTCCCACACCCGGAGAAAAGTTCAATAAGCTTCGTGCGCGCCGTCCCCGCGAATTCTCTCTCGCACACATCGCATAAAAAATTCGCCGTCGCCTCCGCCACCTCGGGATTCGGATTACTAAACGACCCCTCGACGTGCGCGAATCGAAGCGTCCGCCGATCACCCTCGCGTTCGATGCGCATCGTTTCCGTCACGAAATCTCTCCCCACGACGTATTTCGGTCGTTTTTTCCGTCGAAACGCGCACCCGACGACGCGAGAATCCTTCGCGAAGACCGCGCGCGCGAACGCGTCGACGTCGGCGCGCCGCGCGTTCGGCGCCGTCGCGCATCCCACCACGATCTCGCTCCCGACCCGATTGCTCAGCACGTTCACGGCGAGTAACGACTCACGAAAATCTACGCCTCCACCCTCCGCATTCACCGCCCGCGACACCGCGCGCGCGCCGGCCTCCACGCCTTCGACGCCGTCGTCGAACGGCGGCGCCGGCGCGAGCGTCCCGTCGCGGGACACCGTCACGAGCGTCACCGCGCCGTCGTCGTCGCGCGAGACGCCGAAACTCGCGCGCGCGCGAAACCCTCGAGGGACGCGCGCGTCGTCGAGTCTCGCGCCCGGCGTCGCGTCGACGCGCCGGCCGAATGATTTCTCGACGCGATGAACTTTTCGCGCCAAAGATGACGAGGACGAGGACGAGGACGACGCGTCCGCGCGCGATGCACGCGACGACGACGACGCGACGACGCGCGTCGAGGCCATCGCGCGCGCGGTCATCGTCCGCGCGGTCGTCGTCTGACGTCGTCGTCTGATTTCGTGATTTCCTCGAGGGATGCACTTTTTCGCGTCATCATTCCGCGACGCGCGACGCACGCTCGCGGACGACGCGCGCGACGATGCGCGCGATGACGACGACGACGATGCAATCGCGCGCGATGTCCCCGCGCGCGGGGTCGAGAACGACGACGACGACGCGCGCGCGCGCGATGAATGCGCGACCACGGCGCGCACCCATCCGCGCGTCCCGCGCCGTCTCGGCGACGCGGGAGACGCGGGAGACGACCGCGCGCGCGGGGAGACGCGCGATCGTCGCGCGATCGTCGCGTCCGAGCGTCGCGCGGACGTCGGAACCGAACCCGTACGCCGAGGAGGACGCGTCCACGTTTATGGGCGGCGTCGACGTGCACGCGGCGTTGGACGCGGGTTTCGGATCCATCGCTTTGCTCGGCGCCACGGCTGTGTCGCTGTTTTTGGCGAACAGTGCGTGGAGTGGGGCGTATTTGTCGTTTTGGCACGCGCACGTCGGACCTTCGGCGTTGGCGCTGCACATGTCTCTGCACCACTGGGTCAACGAGGGGTTGATGGCGATTTTCTTCTTCGCGGTGGGATTGGAGATTAAGCGGGAATTCGTGCACGGGTCGCTGCGAAGTTTGAAACAGGCGGCGTTGCCGTGCATCGGTGCGCTCGGTGGGATGATTGTGCCGATGGGTATGTACCTGGCGTGTAATAATCCGGCGACGACGGCGGCGGCGGTGACGGCGGGTTGGGCCATTCCCATGGCGACGGACATCGCGTTCGCGATGGGTGTGTACAACTTTTTTAAGAACAAGATGCCCGGTGGAGTGGCGGCGTTTTTACTCACGCTCGCCACCGTGGACGATCTCGGCGCGATCGCCGTCATCGCGGTGTGTTTCGCGAAATCGTTGACGACGTCGTACATCGTCGGCGCCGTGGCGGCGACGGGCGCGCTCTTCGCGGCGTGTAAGAAGGGGGTCACCAACATGGCCGTCTACGCCGCCTTGGGCGTCGGTCTGTGGTACTGCTTGTTACAGGGCGGCATCAACGCCGACGTCGCGGGCGTCATCGCGGCGTTCGCCGTGCCGGCGAACGCGAGCGCGCCCGCGGGAAGCGACGCGACACCGGAACACGAGGGAAGCGAACCGACGCTCCTCGATCACTTGGTGCACAAATTCGCCCCGCTCTCGGCGCTCGTCATCATGCCGCTCTTCGCTCTCGCGAACACGGGCGTGCCGCTCGACGCGAGCGTCGTCGGGAAGGTGTTCACCGAGCCCGTCGGTCAAGGCATCATGCTGGGTTTGCTCTTGGGTAAACCCGTCGGCATCGCCGGTCTGTCGTGGCTCGCCGTCAAGTGTAAAGTCGGCAAGTTGCCGCACGGCATGAACAACGCCCATCTCGGCATCGTCGGTTTACTCGGCGGCATCGGTTTCACGATGTGCTTGTTCCTCGTCGAGATGGCGCTCGCGGGACACGCGTCGGCGATGAACACGGCCAAGCTCGCCGTGTTGGCGTCGTCCACCGTCGCCGCCACCGTCGGTGCGGCGCTCATGGCGGGACTTCCGTCGGCCGAGAGCGAGGACGAGACCAAGCTCAAGACGGCGTAATTTATTTTTTGTTTTACTTTCACAACGGTTTCAATATTACAACGGGCACCGACCATGCATCTCACGACGCACGAACGGACGCCGCGAATCGTGCAGCCTCGGCGAACGCGTCGTCGCTCGCGAAGACGGCGTAAGGATCGTACTCCTCCACTCGGCCGCGCATGACGTCCGGGAAGAAATTCCAAAAGAGCGCCCCGCGAACGTGCGCGTCGGACGCGATGGAACGCCGCGCGTGCGAAAACACAGTTCTGTAATACCCGCTCACTCGCGCGCGTTCGTTTCGACGACGAAGAAACCAAGGCGAGCGTCGTGGATTCGACGCGCGACCGTCGTCGTCTCGCGACGAGCGTTGCAAAGAAAACACGCCTCGCTCGGCGGCGCCGAATTCCTCGATGACGACGGGTTTGCGCAAAATTCGACGCGCGTCCTCCTCGTGCGCGCGAATCCAATTTCTCGTGAACCGCGCGCCGTCGAACGCGACGGTGGGCGAATACACCGCCCAATTATCTCGCCAAATGTGCGCGGCGGCGAAATCGATGTTCGGCGACGCGTGATTCCGCACGAAATCTTGTCCCGTCGTGTACGCCCAGGGCGCCGGGTTCGCACCCGCGTTCGGCGACGGACCGTCTCGCGCGTAGAATCCCTCTTCGCCGACGGTGACGAGACGTCGAGGATCGATGGATTTGACGTACGCCGCCATCTCGTCGATCCACGCCTGCAGCGCGTCGTCGCATCCTCGACATCTCGGTTCGTTGATTAAATTCCACGCCGCGACGTTCGGGTACTCCCGCAGCGTCTCCACGACGCGGCGCGCGTGTCGTTTATACGCGTCTCTGCACGCCGCCTTCTCGTAAAACGCGCGATCGTCGTCGGCGTTTTCATCGCCGACGCACGTTTTCAGCGCGCTCGGCGCTCGATTCCAATAATCGCTCAACGCCAAAATCAAATACACATCCACTCTCGCCGCTTCGCTCGCCAACGTTCGTAATCCACGAATAACCTCATCATCCCGCCCCTCATCGGCGTCTTCGCGCACGCTAAACGTCCACGCGCGCACCGCATTCATCCCATTCGCCGCCGCCGTCTCCGCGGTTTTTCGCGTCGTCGCCGTCCCGCGCCCGCTCGTCCAATCCATCCCGAACAACCCCTCGCGCGTCTCGCTCGCGATCTCGCTCGCGAAATAGTGGTTAAACCCGATCAGTTCGATCGTCTCCTCCGTGCCGTTGACGACGCGCGCGAACGCGTTCGGCGTCACCACGTAGAGACACTTTTCACACGTGTCACCCACCGGTCGGCGGTTCGACTTCCCCGACGTCGATCTCGCCTCGCTCGAGCGCGACGCGACGAGCGCGAGGACGAGGACGAGGACGAGACTCGACGCGCGCGCCATGTCGCGATGGACTCGCGTCGAGACTCGACGCGAGACGACGCCCGCGCGGTGATGTGTCGAACGCGCCCATCGTGCGCTCGAACCTCCCGCGAGCGTCACTCGCGCGCGCGTCGAGGGACGGGACATGTCGCGCGCGTCGTCGTCGGCGCGCGCGTCGTCGTCGACGACGTCGGTCTCTCGCGCGTCGTCGCGTCTCTCGCGCGTCTCGGTCTCGCGCGCGCGCGTCGCGCGCGTCGCGCCGACGCGCGCCGTCTCTGACGTCGACGTCGGGGCGAGCGACGCCGAAAGGGACGCGCGCGCGCGACGCGCGAGCGTCAGAGAGAGTGAAAGCGACGCCGAGGGTGATGATCGTCTGGCGGAGACGCTCGCGCGCGACGCGCGCGCGTCGGCGTCGACGTCGTTCGAGGGGGCGTGTTTGCCTCGAGAGCCGTCGACGCGCGTCGTCGCCGAGCTCAAACGCGCGACGCGCGAACTCGGGGCGACGCGGGGGGCGAACGTGGCCGCGCGCGTGTTTGATGAGATGTCGCGCGCCGAGCGAGAGGGATCGTGGCCGAACGCGCACGTGTGCACGACGGTGATTTCGTCGTTGGCGGCGACGGGCGACGCGGATAAGGCGCTCGAGGTGTTGGCGTGGATGAAAGCGACGAGCGCGCGGGGAGGGGACGGTGCGAAGATGTGCGCGCCGACGACGCACACGTACACGACGTGTGTGCGGGCGCTAGACGCGGCGGGACGGTGGAAGGAGGCGTTGGGGATGTTTGAAGAGATGAAGACGACGGGGACGCGAAGAAACGCGCACACGTACAGCGCGTTGGTCCGAGCGGGGGCGAACGGTGGACGCGCGGGGGCGCGAGCGGCGGTGAAGTTGATACCTGAGATGAAGAAGGATTCTATAGAACCGGATTTAGCGATCGCGTCCGCGGTGATCAGCGCGTTCGGGGTGTTGGGGAGCGAGGACAACGCGCGCGCGATGCTTCGCGCCATCGAGTCGAGCGGACGAGGGACGGACGCCAAGCTGTACGTGGACTACATTACCGCCATGTGTAGGTGTGGAAACTACGAGGAGGCCACGGAGGTGTTCTCGCGCGTGCCCAGGACGACGTTCACGTGTACGGCGGTGATGAAGGCGTACGCGGAGACGATGGATTGGCAACTCGCCGAGATGTTATTCGTGGAGATGCGGCGAGACGGACCGCCACCGAACGATCGCACGCACACCGCCATCCTGCACGCGTACGAGAAGAGTTTACAGTGGGAGCGCGCGGTGCGTCTTCTCAACGAGCTCACCGCGGAGAGACGAGCAAAGGAGATTCATCACAACATCGTCCTGAGCGTCTTGGGCAAGTGCACGCAATGGGAACGCGCCGAGGTTTTATTTAGGGACATGCGAGAGTTGTACGGCATACAGCCCTCTCGCGTGACGTATAGCACGCTCATCTCCGCGTACGGGCGAAGTGGGAAGACGGAACTCGCGCGCGAGGTGTTCAGACAAATGCTCGCGAGGCGGATACCTCCCGACGATTACACCTTTGTCGGTTTGATGCTCGGTCCCGCGCTCGATGGCAACTTTCGAGAGTGCGCGCGCATCGCCACCGAGATGAAGGAAGAATACGGCGTCGAGCACACCGTGCACACGTACAACGCCCTCATTCAGGCGGCGGATATCGCGGGTAATTACGACAAGGCGGTGGAGGTGTACGACGAGCTCTTACGGCGCGGCGTCGAGCCCAACAACACGACGCGCGAACTCGTCGTCGCGGTCGGTAAACGCGGGGCGAATTATTACGATCGACAACAGAAAACCGCCGCCGTCGCCTCGTACGCCGCCGGTCTCGTCGGCGTCATGGGCATGGCGCTCGGTCGCTGGTGATCGACGACGTCATCTTTTTAATAAACAAATCTTTAGTAGCTACTGCCTCGCCCACTACTTGAGCCCGATGGATTCTTGCACGCTCGACACCCCATCCTTATCAAAAAATTGCGTGAACGTCTTCGTCACGAATCCAAAATTCCTCGAGAGCGAAAACCGCACCGCCGGCGGCAACGGCGACAACAACAACCCCGGCACGCGCATCACCGCCACCACCGCCCCCGCCATCTTCCGCTCGAAATCCGGCGGATAATCCAACCACGGGTGCGATCGCTTCGCTTTCCTCGTCGCCGGCGTCGCGACGCGCTGTCCCGCCACCGCGAGCTCGCTGTTGTCGCTGTATCCGGCGAATGTCTTTTGCGCCGGTCGTCGACCACCGGGCGCGCCGCCCATGGACATTTGCTGCGACGCGACGCGATCGCGCGAGCTTCCACCCTGCGCGGAACTCATGTCTCGTCGAGAGGCGACGAGAGGCGACGAGAGGCGTCGACGCGCGACGCGCGCGACGTCGAGACCGCGCCGTCAGACCCTATCCAATCGTGCGTTCCCTGGCAAATTTTATAGCTGTATCGGACATTCGACACATATAGTAGCACTATCTTTAGAGGTATACGTGGGTATCAAGAGATACAGACACCGCCGCGGGGCGCGTCGCGCGTCGTCGACGCGGATTCCTCAGAGTTCGTCCGCGGTCGTGAACGTTCGCGAGATGACCTCCGTCGCGTGATATTTTCGGTTCGGTCGCGCGAGCTCACGAGGCGACCTCGATCATTTCAATTTTTTGGTCGAGCGAGTCCTCGGCGAAGGCTCGGTATCGAAACGGCGTCGCGGGCCCGAACCTGACGTACGCGTAATACGCCAGCCCGCCGAACACGCAGGCCGTGAATAATATGATGAACACGATGGCGATGAATCTCCACGGATTATGAGGCGCGTCTGGGGCGAATTTCTTACGAAGAGTTTCGCACCGCGCGACGGCGACGCCGACGCGGAGATTTTCGAGGTCGTACTCGACGAAGGTATTTCGCAGCGTCTGCTGACCCAGGAGGATGATGTCGTCCTCTGATTCCTCGATTCCAACGCAAAACGTGTGTGGTAAGAACGGATGGCTGTATAAATAGTTTTCCGGTGCGAGGGTCAGGTGGATGTCGGGGTCGTACGTGATGGTCAGTTTCGGGAACCATTCGTGCCGAACGTTCGCCGTCAACACAGTCGCGTTGGGGATGAAACAAAAATCATCCTCCAGAACGATAAGTTCTGGATGTGTGGCTGCGAGCTGCGTCACCAGCAAAGTTTTAAAGCTTTCAAACATGACCGTCGGTACGAGAACGAGCGTCGTGCCGCTGTCGAGTACGGTGACGACGTTCGACGACCCGGCGACGACGTCGTCGCCGAGTCTCCAAGACATCGTCCGGACCGCAAGATCATCGTCACCGAGGATTCTCGTATACGAGAGTGGTGGTAAATCGCGACCGAAATCGTACCGCCCGAGTGATAACATCGCGGTATCCGTACCACTTCCCTCGGAACAGAATCCGAAAACGTGCGCGTCGATGACGCCCGCTTTCGCCAACTGCGCGTGGAACGCGGTGTTGCCTCTGCCAAACCCGGCCATGCCGTCTTGTCTAGTGTACCCCCCATCAGCTTCCACGAGTCCACCACATCCGAAAATCATTTTCGCGGGAGCCAGTTCGTCCCCGACGGTCACCACGTCTTCCACCATGTACCCGCCGCCCACCGACCCGTCCAGATAGCCGATGGAAAAGTCACACGTTCCGTAGTCGCTGACGTTGTGCGCGACGGGCATGGCGTCACAAAAGGCGGCGTCCACATCACTCGTCGACGCGTTGAGCGCTCGAAAATCCTTCGATACCCTCCAATCGTAGTATTGATGCTCGTGATACCCGCACAACTCGGGCGGGCAGCCGAGGCACGGCGCGTAGGTGATCGGCGAACCCGTGTCCACGATGAGGTCGAACTCCTGCGCACCCGGAAGCGTCACCGTCAACGAGAACTCGTGACCTTCACCGTGAAAATTCCCGAGACGATCACCGTACGAGTGAATCGAGATCGCGTCCGACTTTGACCACAGTTCCCGACCTCGTCGCGGCGCCTTCGCGCGCCTCTCGAGCGCGATCGCGAACGACCCTTTCCCGTTCGCGCGCGCGTCTGACGCGAAGAGACACGCGGGCGCGAGAAGCGCGATCGCGCGCGTCTTCACAGTCATCGCGCGTCGTCGTCGTCGTCGCGACGTCGTCATCGAACGGGCGATCGCGAGGCGGTGCATGCGGGAAAACTGGGCACCCCCAGGGTTTTCGTGTGCAAGGATCGGTCCCACGCGACACGATCGGGTCGCGTCGCGCGCGCGCGAGCACAAAAATAATAAATAATCAACGTCGACGCGCGCGATCGCACCCGCGCCCAACTGTTTTCGGCGAACCGCGCTCGAGTATCCAGCGGATGTCCCATCTCCAGCGGATGTCCCATCTCCGCGTCGGCGGGTAGGGTTTAGGGTTTGGGTCTTAGGGTTTAGAAGGCGCCATCGCGTCGTCTCGCGTTCCCCGAGAGCGCGTCTCTCAGCGTCGCGCGGGACCGCGCGCGAGTCGCGCGTCGTTCGCGCGATGGCGACGACGCGTCGAATGATTTTCCCTTCGCGCGTCGCGTCGATGAGAGGGACGACGACGAGGACGACGCGACGCGCGAGTCGACCGCGCGCGAATGCGAATCGGAGAATTATCGATGACGCGACCGAAACGCGCGCGCGACGCGAGAACGATCGACGAGGACGACGACCGTCGCGCGCGGGTTTCGGTCGCGCCGCGGTCGTCGCGACGCGCGCGATCGGGGACGCGCGCGCGGGACGCGAGGACGCGGCGGCGAGGGACGACGACGACGACGACGAGGGCGAGGGCGCCGTCGAGTTCGAGTTGGATTTCTACGCGCGAGAGATACGCGCGCGAGAGAGCGAACGAGGGGTGGAGACGATGGTGTTTGAGAGCGACGCGGAGGATGAGTACGAGCGCATCGCGGCGAGGATGGAGGCGAGGATGGAGGAGGCGTTCGAGGCGGCGAGAGAGGCGGCGAGACGACGCGCGTCCTCATCGAGCGCGACGACGACGACGACGGCGTCTTCGGTGGCGTTCGAGGCGGTCGTGGGTGCGGATGCGTTGAATCAGCGCGTGAATGAGCTCGAGGAGAGACTTCGGTCGGCGACGACGTCGTTGCGCGCGACGCAAAACGAATTGGATTTCGAGCGGCGACGGTGCGCGGAATTGACGTCCGCCGTGGAAGGGGCGAAGCGGACGTCGACAGAGGCGATCGGGGATAACGCGGAGAACACGCGCGCGTTGGGGGAGGAGATCATCGAGCTCGAGCGCGAAAAGGCGGAATCGATGCGAGAGCGCGCGAGACTGTTGGAGGTGAAGCACGCGTTGGAGGAGGGAGCCGAACAGGTGCGAGTGGAGGCGCAGGCGGTGCGCGAAATCAAGGAACGCATCGAATCTGAAAACGAAGTCACGCACGCGAAGATGCGCGACATTCAGAGAAAGTTTCAAGAGAGCGAGGAAGTCAGGCGACGGTTGGCGGAACGTCTGCGCGCGTACGAGACGACGGACGGGGAGACGCCGACGTCGCATCGTGACGACGCGATGAGTCTTCGCGAAGACTTGGAGCGGGAAAAGACCGTTCGCGAGCGTTTGGAGTCCGAGCTCGCGGATCTCGCCCTGGAGAAGGATTCCACGAAGGAGCTGTGCGACGCGCTGCGCGAAGAAGTCGAGGCGCTGCGCCGCGTGGGATCCGGCGAGGGGATCGCGCTCGACGCCATCGAACCGAACGACGACGTCATCGCCGCGATACCGCCGCACGTCGCGCAATCCATCGAGGCGCACCTGAACTGGCGTCACCGGGAGGCGCGCGGCGAGCCGGGCGACGCCAGAAGCGACTGGGCCAAGGCGGAATCCGTCCTGACGGATCGACTCGCTCGCGCCGACGGTCAACGCGTCGCGTACTGGGCATTTCTGCGTTCGCTCGCCGAACTCATGCGCATGGGTGACGTCGGTGCCTTCGACGAAAACTCTTGGCGCGTCCTCGGGAATTTCGTCGGTCGAGCGGTGATTGCGCGAGACGCGAGCGTCTCGCCGAGCGAACGCTCGCGATCGAATCGTCCGGGCGGGTCGCCTTAGAATACACACCACGCATCGGACCACGGTGCGTTGATTAATAATTCATCACACAAGTTTTGATTCACCGCGTCGACGTCGCCGTTCTCGTCGTCTCGTCTTCGCGCTCGCCGTCGCGCGCGCGACGCTTTTTCGTCCCGCGCGAGCCTCAGTCCCAGCCTCGCAAACATGCTTCGCCGCGCCAGCCTGCGCGCGTGCGCGCTCGCCCGCGCGCAAGACGACGCCCACCGCGCTCTCGCGTCCAACGCGCGCGCGTTCCGAGCGTCCACCGCGACGAACGATGGCGCGCCCAATAAAATGGGGTTGATCAAATCGCTGCGCGAGCGCACCGGTGCGCCCATCGTCGACGTCAAGAGCGCGCTCGCGGCGCACGATTACGACGTCGAGGCGGCGTTCGACGCGCTTCGGACCAAGGGACTCGCGGCGGCGGCGAAGAAGGCTGGTCGAACGAGCGCGGATGGTTTAGTGGGCGTGGCGAGCGACGGAAACGGCGCGTGCGTCGTCGTCGAGGTGAACAGCGAGACGGATTTCGTCGCGCGTAACGATGAATTTCAAGCGTTGGTTCGCGAGGCGGTGTCGGCGGTTCGAGACGGCGTGCGGACGGACGCGGGATTCGCGACTGAACACGCGGGGGCGACGGCTGGCGCGTTACGCGCGGTGAGCGAGACGCGATTGACGTCCGCCAAGGCGTCTAACGGGATGACGCTGGAAGATTTAGCCAAGGAAACAGCCGTGAGCGTGCGCGAGAACGTGCGCGTGCGCCGCGCGTTCGCGTACGCGGCGACGGATGGCGCCGAAGAGGTTATCGGGACGTACGTGCACGGCGCGGTCTCGCCGGGCGTCGGTCGACAAGCGGCGTGCGTCGTCGCCAAGGGCGTGAGCGAAGATTTCGCGAACAAGCTCGCGATGCACGCTGTCGCGAGTTCGCCGCTGTACCTGCGAAGCGATTGCGTGCCGAGCGATGCGCTCGAACGCGAGATGTCGGTGTTCAGGGCGCAGACCGAGGGCTCGGGGAAACCGGCGAACATCGTCGAGAAAATATTAGCCGGACGCGTTAACAAGTATTACGAGGAGGTGTGCTTTGAGAATCAAAAGTTTGTGCTCGATGATTCCGTCACCGTGGCGAAAGCCGTCAAGGCTGAGGGTGGAGAGATTGTCGCGTTTAGTCGCGTCAAGGTGGGCGAAGGCATCGAAGTCGAAGAGAAGGATTTCGCGAGCGAGGTCGCGGAGGCTGTTAGAACCACATAGACATTCTTTACATCTCAACACGCACCACCGACGCGACGCCATCACCCCGTCGGAACGAAGACGCGAAACGAGTCCGCCATGTCGAAAAACGTCTCGCGCATCTCGAGCCACCGCGTCTCCGGAATCTGCGCCACGAACGTGTACAGCGTCGTGCCTCTCGTCGCGAACACCGCCACGTTGTGTCTAAACCACGTGTCCGTCTGAATCGTGTACTCAAACGTGTAATACGTCGTCCCATCGCTCCCCGTTCTCGTCTTCGCCGAAACCAACCGTCCCTTCTTCCCGCTCCCCGGTTTCGCCAACACGTTCTCCAACAACCACCCCGCCTGCGCCTCCGCGTCGCCGAACACCGCTAAATCAAACCCCCTCGGCACCACACTCGCGATCACCGACACGTTTTCCTCCCCGCTCGACCCCATCGGTCCGTACGCGCTGTCCGGCTCGTTCGCCTCTCGTCGCCTCGCGCGCGCCGAGAGCGCGGGCGGATCCAACGCGCGCACCCCTCGCGTCGCGTTCCTCACCGCCATCGTCTGATCCACGACGTAATTCATCGGCACGAGATACTCGTACCCGCGCGCCGGTTCGTAACACCTCGAGTACCCGAGCACGGGATACGCGACGTCGAGTCTGCGCGCGCGCGCGAACTCGGGAACCGCGCTCAACACTTTTTCGGTGACGCGCGCGAAATTCCCCCCCAGCGCGAGCGCGACCGTCCCGGCGACGCCGACGACGACGCGTCGCGGCGAGACCGGCGCGAGTTCGCCCGAGGTCGGCGAACGCGGCGACGATGACGGTGTCCCCGAGGATGACGTGGTGTCCCCATCGGCGTCTTCCGACGCGCCTCTCGCGCGCGTCGCGCGTCGCGTCTCCTCGCGCGATCGCGCGAACGATGACGACAAACGCGTCGAGACGAATGTCGCGCGCGCGAGCGTCGCCGACGCCATGTCGCGACGATGAATCGCGCATCGTGCCCCACTCCATGGCGCTCGCGCGCGTTCGCGTTCGCGTCCCGACCCGCGCGTTCGTGCCTCGACCCCGCGCGCGCGCGCGCATGACGACCGCGCGCGCGTCGCTGAGCAGTTACCTCCCGTCGGACACGTACCGGTCGCTTCCGAAGGATGGCGACGTGACGTTTTTGCACACCATGATTCGAGCCAAGGATTTGGAACGCACGATGAGCTTCTTCGCCGCGCTCGGTCTGCGAGAGACGCGTCGAAAAGACTCGGACAAGGGTAAATTCACGCTCGTGTTCATGGCCTCCGCCCCGGGCGCGCCGGAGATCGAGATCACGCACAATTGGCCCGACGAAAACGGCGAGACGGAGACGTTCGCGCCGCCGAGTCGTTCGATGGGACATCTCGCGTTCGCCGTCGACGACGTGTACGCCAAGTGCGCGGAACTTCAAAACGCTGGCATCGTCATCAATCGTCCGCCGAGGGACGGACGAATGGCGTTCGTGATCTCACCCGACGGCATCTCGGTCGAGTTGTTACAAAAGGGCGACGCGTTGGCGCCCGCCGAGCCGTGGGCGTCGATGCAAAACGTCGGGTCGTGGTGAGTTCGACTCGAAGACGAGCGCGCGTGATTGTAAAACGACCGACCGACCGACCGACCGACCGACCGAACGACCGAAAGAGTCATGATGTGACGCACGAGCGCTTCGGCGCCGCCGCAAAGCGCGCCTCGCGGCTCGTCGACGCGTCATGCCCCCCCGCGTCGCCCCCGTCGGATCCCCGCCCTGGGCGTCCGAGACTTTGTGTCTGTGCGTCGAGTTCGATCTCTCGGACGTGCCCGCGGAGACGCGCGCGCGCATGCGCGAGGTGGATCACGACGCCGCGCTTCGACGAGCCATCGCTCGAACGACGCTCTTCGACGACGCCGAACGGTCTCGAACCATCACCGGTAAGGCGCGCCACCGCGTGGTCGAGACGTCCGCGTCGGCGTCGCTTCGCGCGACGCACGGCGCCGAGTTCGACGCGTGGGCGCGGGCGAGAGACGCGCACGTGTCTGTGGATTACG
>Ga0208410_1000727_pt1 | contig 18468 bp, 18 predicted proteins | sample ETN02SmetaG_3_FD_185787 | JGI IMG/M metagenome (GOLD analysis project Ga0208410, IMG submission 185787) | Marine microbial and viral communities from oxygen minimum zone, Eastern Pacific Ocean - ETNP2014F10-02SV257 (SPAdes) (version 2) | ecosystem: Environmental > Aquatic > Marine > Oceanic ... | reverse complement strand
TTTCAGAGATCAAAAAGAACCCTGGAATTAGATTTAGAGAAGTCATGGAAAAAATAAACCTCTCAAATGGCGTTTTAAGTTACTATGTCAGAAAATTAGAAAATAATGGAGTAATCAAAACTCAAAGAACAACACGAGTTTCAAGATTTTTCATTAATGACATGACAGAAGAAGAATCCAAAGTAGCATCACGTCTAAGACAAACAACACCAAAAGCAATTCTTGTATCATTATTAGAAAATGACACAATGGAGTTTCAAGAAATTGTATCAAGTGTTGGAAAAGCAAGTGCCACAGTATCATTTTATTTATCAAAATTAGTCAATGATGGAATGGTTGATTTCAAGAAATCCAACTTGAAAAAGAGATACTTTGTAGTAGAAAAACAAAGAATTGCAAATCTAATTACTGAATATCATCCTGACGTCGTAGAAACTGCATCAGATAACCTTGCAGATATAATGTCTTCACTATAGAATATTCTTAAGATTCAAGTTCATAATTCTGAGAAATAGTTAGTCTAAGAGATTTCTATAGGATCTTAAGCCTCAGTATTTTCAATTGTTTTCATAGAAACAATAGAATCTACTGTATCATTCATGACAACTTCAGATATGTCTAGGATGTAATCTAAAATTCTTCTATTTTGATATATCAAATTTTGATATACGAGAGTGGCTTCAGAGTTGGTTTTAGTTGATTTGACCAAGGCGTTTGTCTCATCAATGAGTGCCTCTATTTCTTCAGCATGTTTTTCTGCCTGTGAATAGTCTCTCTCAGATATGAGAGCCATAGTTTTTTCAAAAAGTTCAATTGTTTTTTGATATGTATTGATGATGTCTTTTGGGGTTTTTGAGATGTTTTTATCCATGTCAACAACTACTTTTGCAATTGTAGAAATGTGGTCTGCAATTCTTTCAACACATGTGATAATTCGTTTGTATCCAATTGCTTGAGATGTTTTTTCTAATCCTAATGCAGATAAGATGTTGGCATCATCTAAGGCCATAACCAGATTTCTGGTAAGATAATATGAAAAACGGTTAATCTCATCGTCCATGTGAACTATTTCTTGGGCATACTCAGAATCGCCTTTTTCAATTGCATGCATTGTCTCAGAAAACATGTTGGATGTTGATTTGAACATTCTGTTGAATGCTAACTCTAGTTTCATCTCAGGAATTGTAGAAAGCACCTTGATTGTTATTGATTCTGAATCAGATTCTATAATTTCCGTTCCTACAAATTTAGTTCGGATTAATTTCATGACCATAGAGCGTACATCAGTTTCAATTTTTGCTCTTGGGGAGTTTAACACCATGAAACTGTGCCCAGAAATGTATAATGAGATGATTTTTCGCTTTATTGACTCTACAGAGTCTGTTTTTTTAATTTTAATTTCAGGATAGACTGATGATTCTTCTTGAATAGAATCAGCCGAAAGTGTGATGGAATTGTTTGGATTGTTCACAATTTGCATTGAATCTCCATTTTTTAGATTTAATTTTTCAATCCATTTTTTTGGAAGTGAGATTACATATGTAGAGCCTCCACTGATCTGAATGTTTCTACGTTCAATATTTTTGGTCTTTGTAGACATCATATTATTTTGGAAAATATATTGAATATAAGGGAGTAACATAGTTCTATGCTTTTATTATAGAAGTTTAGAAAACGCTACATAGTTCAATATTTGTTATCAAATGATTATCATTTAGTAACAAGAAGTCACAGGTGGTTTTTCAATCAAAATATCAGATGAACAGCGAAGATTTGCATGAAATGATAATTTCTGATTTGTTGATCTAGATCTAAAACTTGCTATATAGTTACCATATAGACTAAAGTGATCATGATTAACTTCAAAAATCAGATTGAATGTTTATGGGACAATTCTTTTCTTGGGTAAAATCAAATGAGAAAGAGCTCCTAGTAATTTTGGAAAATTTAGCAAAGAAAGCTGTTGAAGCATCAGATGCAGTTCTGGATTTAATGGACGACCCAACTAACAAAGACAAGATAGCACGGATTTCAGAAATTGAAACTGAAGCAGACGTTCTAACACGAGATATCTTTTCAGAATTAAACAAGACATTCATCACTCCACTTGACAGAGAAGACATGCAAAGAGTGGCATCAAAAATTGACGATATTATTGATTTCATGGATGGAATCGGTGCAAGATTTGCCAGCTATAAAATTACAGAAGCGCCACCACATACAAAACAAATGGCAGAAGAATTAGTCAAGGCAACAAAAGAGGTCGAATTCATGGTAGCAAAATTGGGCAATGTTAAAAATCCAAAACTAATGATAGAACATTGTAGACAGACTAGCGTGATTGAACATGTCATTGATGATTTGTATAGATTGGCAATATCTGAACTATTTGAAAGCAATGACGCAATACACATAATCAAATTAAAAGACATCTATGAAACCATGGAAACTGCATCAGACAGATGTGTGGATGTTGCAGATGTCATAGAAGATATTGTTCTAAAATACACCTAGGAGAAAAATATGATAGAAATTGCGATTATAGGAATTATCATCGCATTGATATTTGACTTTGTTAATGGATTTAATGATTCAGCAAATTCCGTAGCTACTGTAATTGGCACTCGTGTTTTACGACCGATTCATGCAGTTGCAATATCTGCAATTGCAAATTTTGCAGGGCCATTCGTTTTTGGAGTTGCAGTTGCAACAACAATTGCAAAAGGAATTGTCAGTCCAGATGATATCACAATTTACATGATAATAGGAGGTTTAGCAGGTGCAATTACATGGAGTACAGTATGTACATACTTTGGATTACCAATATCAAATAGCCATTCATTAATTGGAGGAATAATGGGCGCAGGAATTGCAGGATTAGGATTTGAAAAGCTAGTATATGACGGATTAGCCAAAGTGTTTACCGGAATAATTGTTGCCCCTGTAGGAGGAATGATGTTTGGTATTGCAGCAACTGGATTAATCATCTACTTTTTTGCAAGAAGAAAGCCTGCGATAGTGAATCGCACATTTGGACGACTACAAATAATTTCATCAGCATGGTTTGCTCTAACACATGGTGCAAACGACGGTCAAAAAACCATGGGAATCATTGTTTTGATTTTATTCTCCGTAGGATTGATTGACGAACTTGAAATGCCATTATGGGTGATATTTGCAGCGGCGGGAGCCATGGGATTAGGCACATTCTTTGGAGGATACAAAGTAATCAAGACATTAGGCGTCAAAATTACCAGATTAAAACCATATCAAGGATTTGCAGCTGAAACAAGTGGAGGAGTAATGCTTGCAATCTTTGCAACATTAGGAATTCCTGCAAGTACAACTCATGCGATTACGGGAACAATCATGGGCGCAGGAGCTGCAAGAAGAAAACGTGCAGTTCGTTGGAAGGTAAGTAGGCAAATTATTTTTTCATGGGTTATTACAATTCCTGGTGCAGCAGGATTAGGAATTGCATTCACATACATAATTCACCTATTTGTATAGAATTGCATCATATTGCTTGATTTTTATTTCAGCTAAAAATTTTTTCAAACATAAGTAATGGATATTTTAGAATTAATCCAATCGAATCTGTTAACCCCAATAGTCCTCTTCTTCCTGTTTGGAATCATTGCAGCACGGATAAAGTCTGACTTGAAGATGCCTGAGGCAATTTCAGAATTTTTGCCGATATACCTTCTAGCTGCTATCGGTCTTCACGGAGGAATAGAGATGAGAAAGACGGGCTTTGAGGAAATGCTAATTCCAATGTTAGTTGCAATAGGTCTTTCATTGTTATTTACATTAAATCATTATCAGATTCTAAGAAGATTAGGAAAATTCAACATCTTTGATTCGTATGCATTAGCATCAACTTATGGCGCAGTAGGAGCTGTAACATTCTCAGTAGGTTTATCATTTCTGAAAAATCAAGGAGTTACTTCAGAAGGATATCTTGCTGCAATTCTTGCAGTTTTAGAGCCGGTTGCATTCATCTTGGCAATATTTCTTACAAACATGGCAGTCTCAAAACAAATTCGTACAAAAAAACAGTCTATTTCAGATGACGAGGAATTAGATATTGGAATGAAGCAGACAAGCACGAAACTTTCTCAGGTCTTAAAAGAATCAATTACAGGAAAGGCAATAGTCATCCTACTCGGAAGTATTGTAATTGGGTACATCATTGGAAAGGAGGGTTTTGAACCAATTAGCATAGTCTTTGACGAGTTGTTTACGGGAGCAATTGTAATTTTTATGATTGAGATGGGAATAATTGCAGGACAAAGATTAGAAGATATCAAAAAGGTAGGAATCTTCCTGACATCATTTTCTATAATAATACCAACCATAAACGGAATAATTGGAGTGTTAGTTTCAACAGCACTAGGGTTAAGTTTAGGCGGAGCCGTTATGTTTGGATTACTCTTAGCTAGTGCATCATTTATTGCAGCACCCGCAGTATTACGTCATGCAATTCCTCAGGCCAATCCAAGTTTGTACATTACATCTGCATTAGGAATTACATTCCCATACAACATCATCGTATTACTTCCAATCATGTTTACCATATCAACATGGGTTCATGGTGAAGAAGCAATAGACTTATTCAATTATGTAACAAAGGTGTTCGTATGAAACTCTATGATGTAAAATTACTTACAATCACATGTGAAATTTTAGCCCAGAAAAATGTCATTGAAATTTTGAAAAATCACGACATTACAGGTTATACCACATACGAGGTAGAAGGAAATGGAGCAAAAGGCTTGCGTGGTCAGGGATTCAAAAATGAAAAAAATGTCAAAGTAGAGGTAGTTATGAGAGAAGAAAAGCTATCAGGCGTTGTGGAGGATATCTCTAGAACATTATTTCCAGATTTTGCCATAATTCTGTATGTCAGCGATGTCGGAGTAGTTAGAACGGAAAAATTCTAGAATTATGACTAAAGATGTACTATTTGTGTGCGTAGAAAATGCCGGCAGAAGTCAAATTGCAGAAGCTTTTTTCAGAAAGTTTTCAGAAGGCAAGTTCAATGTAAATAGTGCAGGTACCTTTCCATCAGGAAATCTAAATCCAGTAGTAGTAGAAGTAATGAAGGAAATTGGAATTGATATAACAAATCAATCTCCAAAGACACTATCTCAATCAATGATTTCTAATTCTTTTAAGACCGTTAACATGGGATGTATGGATAAAGAATCATGCCCAGCACTTTTTGTAAAAGATGTAATTGACTGGAATATACCAGACCCTAAAGAAAAAACAATTGAACAGGTAAGAGAGATTCGTGATCAAATAAAATCAGAAGTTTTGAATTTTATTAACTCAATAGATGATGAAAGATAATGGCATATTCAAATTTACAAATTTTTACAGTTGAATTAGTTGGAACGTTCATTCTGGTAGTTTTTGCAACAGGTTCAATTGTTTTAGACGCAGATATGTTTAACGGAGAGTTAGGCATTCCATTTCATGCAGTTGCGCCATTCATTGCGTTACTAATTGGAGTGTATTCATTTGGAAAGGTATCACTTGCACACTTTAATCCAGCAGTTACAATCGGGTATTATATCACAGGACATATATCAAAAATTCAAATTTTGTATTATGTTGCAGCGGAAATAATTGGCGCCATACTAGGTTCATTGTTTGTTTTAACGATGATCGGAGATAAAGCAGATCTAGGTGCAAATGTACCAAACTTTGATTTTTCCATGCTTTTGATATTTCCAGTAGAAGTTTTGGCATCTGCAATGCTCATGGGAGTCATCTTTTATGTTGTGTATACAAAAGGATTGAGAGGGTTTAGCGGCGTAGCAATAGGAGGAATTGTAGGATTGGATATTTTGTTTTTGGCATTTATCTCAGGTGCATCAATGAATCCAGCCCGTGCACTCGCTCCAGCATTATTATCAGGAGTAGTAGAAAATTTGTGGTTATATTGGACAGCCCCATTTGTAGGCACGATAATTGCAGCATTTGCGTTTAGAGGAAAATTCAAGGCTCAGAGAGAAAGAGAAGCAAAATCTTGAAAAATCAATAAATATCTGGTAAATTAGGCACGAATATGGCAAAAAGTATCAGCTGTCATGATGCAGGAAAAGATTGCGGATGGTCTGCAACTGCTCCAACAGAAGATGAACTAATGGTAATAATTGAAGAGCATGTAAAAGCAGAACACAAAGAAATTGAACTCACACCTGAAAATGTGGCAAACATCAAGACACTCATAAAAGAAATTTAATCACAAGTTTTGAAATTATTTTATTATTTGTGAAAAATTTTCTATAGCAGAAAAGAATTTTTCTCTCTGTGTAGGATTTTTTGCAAATTCAATCATTTCACACATTCCAAGATAATTCAATATGGAATCAAATTCAGGAATGTTTTCTTTTCTTAACAATTGTAACGCATCCATGTTTGTAATTTCTGTTCCGGTAGAGAAACGATTTGAATAGTAGAATCGTATTGCTTGTGATAGTTTCCCATGTGCGTCTTTGAAGAGATCCTCATCATACAAGTGCTGTGCTTCACGTAGCATTTCATGTGTCAAATCAATATAGCTGATAGTGTAACTATCATTTTTTACAATAATTGGAGTTTGTACAATTCTTTCCTTTGTTGTGAATTTTTTTGATATTAATACTGCAATGACAATTAATCCAACCACTAGAGGAATTATCCATAATAGAGTGGTTTCAATTTCTCCAGATGGACGCTCAAGAGAGACATTGGTTATTTGACCATTTTGAAAATTAGCAGATATTGTTGCAGATATTTCTTCATTCTCATATGGAACTGATAATGATGTTTCATCTTCAGACACATCAAGAGAAGATGGTTGTTGTATCAGACCTTCATTAGATAATTGTTCATCAAAGTTTTGAAATTCAGGGTTTTGTTGCAGTTGCTGCATTAATTGTTCTTGAAGCTGCATCTGTTGTGCAATTTCTTCTCTAAACTGTTCAGTATTTTGCTCTACCAAATACGGACGTTCAGCAGGATTTACAGGAGAGTTTTGTAATTCAGCTGCCATTTGATACTCTCGAAGTAATTCATCGGCTTGCTGCAAAAGTTCTTGCTCTTGTTGGGTCAAATTTGTGCCTGATTGTTGGCCTCCCTGTTGTCCATTCTGCTGTGCACCTTGCTGTCCACCTTGCTGACTTCCCTGTTGTCCACCTTGCTGTCCACCAGATTGTTGAGAAGATGAACCAGATTGGCTCTGCATTCCAAGTGTATCATCAAATGCATGCTCGTATCTAGGATTCATGGTAACGTAAACATCATCACATGAAAAATCAACTGATGTTGTAAAACCAGCATTTACTCCATCGTCAAGTAAGAGATTGTATTTTTTCAGGTAAATTTCTAATTCTTCAGAAGTGTCAGGATGCTGAAATTCTGCTAATGCAGGAAGCATCACATATCTTCCTAATTCTGAAAGTGGAACTGGTTGATATGGGATAACAAGAATATGATTTGTGAATAATTTTTGTGGCTCACATACTTCATCAATTTTTTGAAAATCTGCACTTTTGAAGCTGGATACTGTGATATCCATAGGAATTCCATAATCATTTGCCAAAATATGTTGCATGGAAACTGTATTTCCATTTTCATCCACTTCTTGAATAATAAAACCTGAATTGATCGTCAATAGTTGTGAAGGTTGAGGAGCTCCAAACCCTCCACCAGCAAATGCAGATATTCCAAATAATGGAATTATCCCTAATAATATAATAAAGAAAATTGTTTTCAGTTAAATCACTATTCTATATTTGCCGTATACAATGTAAATATTAGCAGCTAGTATTACCACGGCTGCAATGAAGAACCAATCTTTGATACTAACTTGTTCAAGTTCTCTGTCAATATCGTCAGTTATTTGTTCAAAAATTTCATTAAGACTATTGTTATCAACAGATTTGTAATATTTTCCATTTGCTGCTGTTGCTATAGCGATTAATTCCTTTTCGTTTAATTCTGCATATAGAGGATTTCCATAAATGTTAGTTCCTAAAAGCACGGGGTCTTCAGAACCCATACCAATTGTATGGATTTGGATTTTTTTCTGAATTGCATATTGAACCGCCTCGTTTGGAGTTACAACACCAGCATTATGATCACCATCGCTTAACAAAATTACAACTTTTTTCTTGTTAGGGATGGAATTTGCCATATCCACGCCTAATACAAGACCATCTCCGATTGCAGTTGCACCATCTCTTTGTTTAATTGAATTCAAATCATCAATTGTTTTGTCTTTGAATGGAGTAAGGTATGAGACAGTTGTGGCTCCAGATTCAAACAGAATGATACCAGTGTGATCATTTGGTTCAAGATTTTCTATCAGTATCTCAGCAGCATCTTTTGCAGATTCCAGTCTTGTAGGAGGATAATCTGTTGCAGCCATACTTCCAGAACCGTCAAGAACTATGACCACATTTACGCCTTCTTTGATGTTTTCAAGAGGGATTCTCGGGTCTGCAAGTCCAATTATTATCAAACTGACAGCTATCAGTATCAGAATGAATGGAAGATGTTTTCTTAATTGAGACTGTGATGAAGCTGATTTTTTTACAAGTTCCAAATTACTGAACTTTAATGAATTTGATTTTTTTGTTTTGGTGTAAAATCTATACAATAAATAAAATCCAGGCAATACAAAAAGTGCAAGTAAAACATACCAATATCCAAATTCATATTCCATGATTTAGCGCCTCGTACGTTGGTTGAAGAATTGTCTTAGTGCAGTGTCAAAAGGAACTTGTTCTGAAACATTCACCATCTCTACTTTTAATTTTGTAATGTCATTTTTGATTTTTTCATGGTTTTCAAGGGAGTTTTTTGTAAATGCATTTCTAAATGACTCATCAGAAGTGTTAACCATCAATTGTTCTCCAGATTCAATATCTTCTAACATGGCATACCCAATATCAGGAAGTTCAGATTCACGTATATCAGAAAGATTTATCAAAATTACATCATGACGATTTTTGAGAAATTTTAATGGACGTAAAAAGTTTGGAGATATGTAATCCGATATTATGAACACTACACTTTGCTGACCTAAAATGTGATGTAATTGTAAAAGTGAAGATTCAATGTCAGTTTGCATACTTTTTGGTTTGTATGCCAACAATGTTCGAAGTAAAGACAAGCTATGTTTTCTGCCTTTTCTTGCAGGAATAAAATTTTCAAGTTTATCTGTAAATATTCCCAGTCCAACATTATCATTATTTTTCATTGCTGAAAAAATAATTGATGCTGCAACCTCATGACCTATTGATTTTTTACTTTTCATGAATCCAAATTCATTGCTTGCTGAATAGTCAAATATTACATATACACGCAAGTCACGCTCTTCAACGAACTCTTTTACATGTAATTTGTTAGTACGTGCAGTAACATTCCAGTCAATATGACGTACATCATCTCCTAAAACGTACTCTCTTACTTCAGAAAATTCAATTCCTCGTCCACGTATTTTTGATTTGTAGCCGCCTGCCATCATACCATCCACCAAACCCTTAGTTTTGATTTCCAGTTCCCGAATGCGTTTTAGAAGATCTTTAATTTCAGACAATTGATTTCTACGGTGCTCGGACTTTTTCTAATATTTTATCAATTATAGCATCAGAGGTATTACCTTCGGCTTCGGCTTCAAATGTCAGCATAATTCTGTGTCGCAAAACATCATGTGCAATTGATTTGATGTCATCAGGAATAACAAATCCTCTTCCTGCAAGTAATGCATGTGCTTTTGCTGCAAGAATTAACCAGATAGATGCACGAGGAGATGCACCAAATTCTATCATATCTTCTAGCTCAAGGTCATAATTTTTTGGATTTCTAGTTGCGTCAACTATTGCAGACACATATTCTTCAATTTTTTCATCAGCGTAAATTTTTTGAACAAATTTTTGTATTTCGAGAACTACATCTTTTGATACTATGTTTTTAGCAGTAGGTTTGTTTTCCTGAGTATTTCTTTGTATGATTAATTTTTCATGATCTTTTGACGGATAATTGATTATCAGTTTTAACGCAAATCTATCAATTTGAGCTTCAGGTAGTCTGTAGGTACCTTCACTTTCAATTGGATTTTGTGTTGCAAGAACTAAAAATGGTTTTTCAATTTCATATGTATCACCGTGAATACTTACTTGTCTTTCTTGCATTGCCTCAAGTAGTGCAGATTGAACTTTAGGCGGTGCACGATTAATTTCATCTGCAAGTATAAGATTACTAAATACGGGTCCTTTTTCAGTAACAAATTTTTCATTTTTGTTATCATAAATTTTTGTTCCAGTAATATCGGCAGGAAGTAAATCGGGTGTGAACTGTATTCGACAAAAATTTGCACCAAGTGTTTTTGACAATGTATCAACCATTTTGGTTTTAGCTAAACCAGGAACACCTTCTAAGAGTACATGACCGTCTGCCATCATTGCAATTACTAATTTTTTAATTACTTCTTCTTGACCAACAATGACTTTCTGAACTTCATCTACAATTGTCATTATTTGTTTAGCATAAGTTTTTGATTGTTCAGTTAATGTTTGAATTTCAGGATTTGCAGAGTGGTATGATGATTCTACAGTCATAAGTTTCACTCTCATTCTGAGTTTTGAATATAATAATGATCACAATGGATCTATCGTTGTACTATTTTGGAAATTCAATTTTATGAAAGAAAACAATATCAATATTATTTAGTCATAAATTATGACAATAACATATGATGCTAAAATTAACAATCAAGGATATTTTGAGACAAAGAAAGTTTGGCATGATTGGAGTTATTTCAGGAGTAAGTCTTGGAACATTATATTATTTCTTAACATTAGAAATGGGATTAGAACACATGGCAACAGAAATTGAATTATTGCCTATGTACATGGCAGCATCCATCACATTGACAGCAGTTGTTGCAATTCTAGCAGGAATTAACATTGCGTTAGTAGCATACAACATCAAAACACAAAGAGACAAAAACGTAAAGAGTGGCGCAGGTGCGATATTTGGCGGAGCATTAACAGCATTTACACCAGGATGCCCTGCTTGTACAACATCACTAACTGCAGTATTAGGAATAGTTGGAGGATTAGCAATATTCCCATTGCAAGGATTGGAATTAAAATTCATATCAATAGGAGCGTTGACATTTTCAATCTGGTGGGCAATGCGTAACATCAACAAAGCTTCATGTTGCGTAATGAAAGAATAATAATAAAACCAAATATATTCAAAAAATTTTAACAATTACATGACGCTTGAAGAGCCATCTCCAAATCTTCTTTTGGACTCATTTAATGAGACAAGAAATACCACATTACAGTTAGTAAAAAATTTAGAAAGAGACGATTTTGGAGTACAAACTGCAGTTTTTATGAGTCCGCCGAAATGGCACATAGGACATGTAAGTTGGCTAAATGAAATAGTTCTAAGTAAAACACAAAAGAATTATCAGTTTTATTCAGATGAGCTTTCTGAATATCTAAATTCATACTATAATCAGTTTGGAAAGCCACACGATAAATCAAAACGTGGAGTAATGTCAAGACCAACAGTAGATGAAATTTTAAAATATTTTGATGTCATAACTAACAGAGTAAGAGAAGTGATTAGCAGACCGCTAGAAAAAGAAACTGCATATCTTTTCACAATGGCAATACATCACGAATGTCAACATCAGGAACTTTTAGTTTATGATTTACAACATTTGTTAGGAGATCAATACAGGCCAACAAAAATTAATCAATCTCCAGTTTCATCACACAAAGAAAAGAAAAGCATCAAGATAAACGGAGGATTATACAATCTAGGATATTCCGGAAAGGACTACTGTTATGATATAGAACTTCCAGAACATAAAACATACCTAAATGATTTTCAAATTGATAACGTTTTGACAAGTAACGGCGAATATTTAGAATTCATGCAAGACGGTGGATATGACGATTATTCATTTTGGCTTTCAGATGGCTGGGATACAGTCAAGAAAAACGAATGGAATGCCCCATTGTATTGGGAAAAAGAAGGAGACGAATGGATTACAAGAGACTTTGCAGGAAAGAGGAAAATCAATCCCGACGAGCCTGTTTGCCATGTTAGCTACTATGAAGCAGCAGCATACTGCAAATGGGCAAACAAAAGATTGCCAACAGAGGCAGAATGGGAAAAAGCTGCGCTTTGGAATGATGAAAAAGAGATTAAAACAATTTTTCCATGGGGAAATGAAAAACCAACAGAGTCACATGCAAATCTGTTAGAGTCAAATATTTGGAATTGCAGTAATGTGGGAGCATACGAAGATGGAAAAAGTAGTTACGGATGTTATCAAATGATAGGAGATGTTTGGGAATGGACATCCTCAGAGTTTATGGGATATCCAGGTTTCAAAAGTGGATTTGATGAATACAATGACAAGTGGTTTACAAATCAGAAAGTGCTACGTGGAGGATCATTTGGAACACCATCAAAATCAATCAGAGGATCTTATAGAAATTTTTTCAGATTAGATGAGAGATGGTTAATTTCAGGATTCAGATGTGTTGAGAACATCTAGATTTTTTTTGTCAAAACAAGAGCAAAGTATTTTCGTGAATCAAACCACATTTCTAATTTTTCAAAATTAGATTCCTTTAGGAGTGATTCTATCTCCAGAGTAGAGAATTTGTGTGAATTTTCAGTATGAATTAGCTCATCTTTTGAAAGAGTGATGGATAAGTCAGATTTTGGTATTGTTACGGATTGTTCGGATAGGGAACGAAGATACATTTCGATTCTACCCTTTTGCTCGTCATAAACAGCATGGTGTTCAAAGTTTTCCAAATCAAAATCTGCGCCAAGTTCTTTGTTAATTCTTTTTAAAACATTCAGATTGAATTTTGCAGTTGTATTTTGAGAATCATTATATGCATTGTGTAGTATTTCGTGATCCTTTTTTAGATCCAATCCAATCAGAAACAAATCGTCAGATTTCATCAGTGTGTTTATCTTTTGAAGAAATTTTTTGCCTTCAATATAATCAAGATTACCAAAACTGGAACCAAGAAATGTAATCAAATTAGGTTTGTCATCATAATGCTCAATGAAATCAAGACCTTTTTCATAAGTATCAACAACTCCAGTTACTGTGAGATTCTCGTAATCCATGCAGAGGTTTTTTGCACTTTGATCTAAAATTTCTGAAATATCTATTGGGAAGTATTGCAGATGTTTTTGTGATTTGAATAAAACATCAATTAAGAGGCGAGTTTTCACAGATGAACCGCTTCCTAGCTCTACCAAATGATATTCATTTGAAAGGTATGGCAGTAATTTTTCCTCAATGTTTTGTAAAATTTCAGTTTCAGAATTGTATGGATAGTATTCTGGAAGAGAACATATTTCATCAAATATTTTTGAACCGTTTTCATCGTAGAAGAATTTTGGACTAATTGATTTATTTGGTTCTTGAAGTGTATTGCGAATTTCTTCGGCAAAGGTTACAGTAGTACTGGTCCTAGTTGGTTTGAAATACGTCAAGTTGTCCTGAATTAAATGAGATTGGTAGCCTAGTAATTCCTGCTTTGATTTATTCGTCATATTTTGCCGATTTTTGTTTTGCATAAATTTCTTATCCCAGTTGAATATAATACCAATTATGAATGAAATACTCAAAGTTGAAAATTTAACTAAAAAATTTCAGAAGAAGAACTTTTTTTCATCAGATTCAAAAGAAGTCGTTGCAGCAGATGCAGTGAATTTCTCTCTAAAAGATGGAGAAATTTTAGCTATTGCCGGACAGTCAGGCTCTGGGAAATCAACTATTGCAAAATTAATTTTAAGAGCCATAGAACCAGACTCTGGAAAAATTTTTCATAATGAAAAAGAGATTAAAGATAATTCAGATGAATTGAAAAAATTTAGAATGAAATGTCAAATGATTTACCAAGATCCGTATGATTCGATAAATCCAAGAATGACAATTTCAGATATAGTTAGCGAGCCATTAGAGATTCACAATCTAGGTACGAAAGATGAACGTAGACAAAGAGTAATTGAAACGTTACGAAGAGTAAAGCTGGAACCTGCAGAAGAGATTGCAAAAAAGCATCCACATATGTTGTCAGGAGGTCAGAGACAGAGAGTAGTAATTGCAAGAGCAATAGTAGTTGAGCCAGAAATTATCATTGCCGATGAGCCTGTTTCCATGTTAGATGTTTCAATTCGTGCAGAAATTTTAGAATTGATGAGGGAGATTCAAAAAGAGAATAACATTTCCATGATATACATTACACATGATCTAGCTACGGCAAAACATTTTGCAGATAATATCTTAATTTTAAATTCCGGGAAGGTGATGGAGGTTGGAACAATTGAAAAAGTACTGTCAAGCCCAGAAAATCCATACACAAAAGCGCTAATTGCCGCAGTATCAGAACCAGACCCAAAAAATCTCTACAAAGAAAAGAAAATCCTATTTGAATAATTTATTAAGAATTTCAATCAGTATTTGACGATGTCAATCTTGGCTTTCGTTTTTGATATGCCTTGTAAACTAATCCAGTTATCACCATCAGTGCAGCAGTAAGCCCAGACCATAAAACAAAAGGAATAACTTCGGTATCAGCCATAATTAGTCTTAATTTGCACCAAGATAAACATGTTAAGAAAACAATTGATTGTGTAGATTATAATATTCAGAAATGTAATAAATTTTGTTGGAAGAATTAAATTTTGACGTAATAGTAGTTGGAGGAGGTCCTGCAGGTTCATCTGCAGCACATATGGCTGCAAAAAATGGATGTACAGTTGCATTAATTGAAAAAGAAAAAGAGATTGCAGAAACTGTCAGAACAAGTGGCGTAACATGGATTTCAGACATAAAAAAATTTGGAATACCTGAAGAATGCTATAATCCAATAAGGAAATTTTCATTTTGTTCGCCAAAAAATTCGGTTAAAATTTCAGATGAAATTGCAAAGGCTGCAGTATTAGATGTAAGAAAAACATACAGATTTCTAGCAAATAGAGCAAAAACATCAGGAAGTGAGTTATTTACAGCTACAAATGTTACAGATGTTTTGAAAGACGCTTCAGGCAAGTGTGTAGGAGTTGTTGCAAAATCAGAAGGTAAACAAATTCAGTTTAATTCCAAAGTAGTAATAGATGCAAGTGGATTTGTTTCAGTCATTGCCAAAGGATTGGGATATGTCAATCAATGGAAAAAGTTTGGGGCAGGAGCAGAGTTTGAGGTAAAGACAGAGAAATTAGAATATGATAATTGGTGGTTAATGGTAGGACAAGAATATTCACCTGCAGGATACGCATGGATTTTTCCAACATCAGAAAATACTGCAAGAATTGGAGTAGGGATTGGAAAGCCAGATTCAGATATAGATCCAACTGTAAGATTAAACGAGTTGTTAGAAAAGAAATTGGGACCCATCAAAGATTTGGGAAGTATTGAAAAAATAGAGTTCCATTATGGTTTGATTCCAAATGATGGATTATCAAGAAAAACAGTTTATGATAATTTAATTCTCGTAGGAGATTCTGCAGGTCAAGCAAATCCACTTGTCCTAGAAGGAATAAGATATGCAATTAGATTCGGAGAAGTTGCAGGTCAAGTTGCAGCAGATGCCATAAAAAATGGAGATACATCAGAGGCATCATTAGTTCCATACGAAAAAGAATGGAAAAGAGCTATTGAATCAAAAATTAATTCTGCTGGAAAAGTACAGAACAGATGGGTAGGATTAACAGATGACGAATGGGATAAAGAATTAAGCATAATTGAAGAGTTAACGGCAGATGAATTCCTAGATTTCATTCGTGCCGATTTTGGAGTATCAAAGATGGTAAAGCTTGCAACACATCATCCAAAGATGATTGTTAGGCAGCTATTCAACATGGTCAAAGGCGCATAGTAAATAATCACACAAGAGGCAAGGCTTTATTCATCCATATTTTGTCGAAACTGTATGACATTTGAAAAATCCGAATCAGGACTAGTTCGTAGCTTATCTCTAAAGGATTCAGTTATGATTGGAGTGGCATCCATGATTGGAGGCGCCATTTTTGTTCTAGTAGGACCAGGCATGGCACAAGCCGGTGCTGCATTGATGATTGCATTTTTGCTTAATGGAATTATTACAGTATTTACTGCCTTGACATATGCAGAGTTAGGTTCTGCATTTCCTGCAACAGGAGGAGGTTACAAATGGGTAAGAGAAGGTTTGCCAAGACCAAATGCATATCTTAGTGGATGGATGGCATGGTTTGGACATACTATTGCAGGCAGCCTTTACGCAGTTGCATTTGGTTCATTTTTTGCACATCTTCTAAGAACATCAGGGGTTATCGGGGATGATACAGGAATTCCAATAGACAAAATTTTAGCTGTAATTGCAATTATAATTTTCACGTTTGTTAATGTGAGAGGTTCATCAGATACAGGAAAAGTTGGTAATGCAATTACATTTACACAGTTAGCAATTATCGGAATACTGATTGTCGCTGCAATTGGTGCAATGATGTTTGCAAATCCAAATTGGTCTGACAATTATACAGATTTTCTTCCTAGTGGAGTAGCAGGATTAGCACTTGCAATGGGATTAACATTCATTGCATTTGAGGGCTATGAAATAATTTCACAAGCAGGAGATGAGATAAGAAATCCAAAGAAGAATATTCCACGTGCGATTTTAATTTCACTTGGAATCGTAGTTTCAGTTTACATTTTATTCACATTTGTTTTCATCGGAGGATTAAACGAGTCAGTAATAGGAATGCCCGCATGGGAGTTTATTGGAGGATTTGGAGAATTAGGTATTATTGAAGCTGCAGATCAATTTTTGCCATATGGAGCATTAATTGTGCTAGCAGGAGGCTTAGTTTCTACACTTTCTGCATTAAACGCTACAACATTTGCTGCAAGCCGTGTTAGTTTTGCAATGGGTACGCAGTATAATCTTCCGTTTGTATTTAGTAAAATTCATGAAAAATATCGTACACCTTTTGTTGCAACAATTGTTTCAGGAATAATCATGTTAGTTCTTGCATTATCTATGGATTTGACTGCAATTGCATTTGCAGCAAGTGTGATGTTCCTATTTTTATTCACACAGGTAAATCTGGCATCAATTACAATTAGAAGATTATACGCATCAACTGTAGAATATGGATTCAAAACACCTCTATTTCCGCTAATTCCGATAATAGGAATTTTGACAGCAATGGGTCTTTCCATATACTTGCTGTTTACACATCCAGAAAGTTGGTTAATAGCTATAATCTGGATAGCAATTGGTTTTGTAATTTACAAATTTTACACATCAAAAAAAGAGTTAGAACATAATGCACCACTAGTTTTCACACAAGGACCAAAGTTACGAAAAAAATACAGAGTATTGATGGTTTTTGACAAACGATCCGCAGAAAGAATGTACAAGATGGCAAGATCAATTGCAAAAGACAAGGATGGAGAAGTTACAATATTAGATGTGGTAAATGTTCCACGACAAACACCATTATCATTAACACATGGATTTGGAGAAAAGGGATTAAAGGCAATAGAAGAGTTCAAAAGAGAAATTACAGGATCACTAAGAAACAGATACCTGGTCAGATTAGCACATGACCCAACTGAAGCAATTTTGCAAACTACAGAAGAACAAGATATCAATACATTATTGATTGACTTTGATTTTTTGAAAAATAACAGAAAATTACTTTCGCTTACAACATGCGATATTATCGGAGTTAGATTAAGAAAAACATTTGATGAAGATATGAAAAATATTGTCGTAGCATACGATAAAGGAAGACATAGTGATTTGGGATTAGAAATTGCAAACTCAATTCAAAAAATGGAGAAGTCAAAAATTCGCATTATTCGAGGAGTTATTGAAGATCCAAAAGAAGAAACAGAGATTGTAAACAGAATTAATGAAAAAATGTTTGAGTTAGAGTTACCAAAAATACAGTTTGAGAAAGTTTATTCAGATTCAAACATCATAACAGAATTACTAAAAAACTTCAAAAAAGAAAAGAGCGCCTTGTTGGTTTTAGGTGCAGGAAATCAGACAGATACAGCATTTAGTCCAAAGACATTAAGTATTTTAGATAAGAGTGGAAAATCTGCAATAATAGTTAGAAATCATAGATTCTCAGAAGTTCATGCAAGATCATTTGCAAATTTCATAATGCCGAGAATTATTCAGGTGAAATTCATCTATCAGATTTACGTCAACATTATGCAGAAAATTTACTCCATGAGAGCAAAATCTCATAGAGAACGCCACGATGATGATTATTTTAACGCCTAATTTCTGAGATATCTTAAAATCACTGATTAGCTTTTAGGAAAATTACAAGTGCGAGCTGGTGCACAGTGCTGTTACGACAGAGGAAACTCCTCTCTCCTTGCAGAAATTGTGGTCCGGAGATGGGCAATCAGAGATGGTT
>Ga0208410_1000726_pt1 | contig 18493 bp, 12 predicted proteins | sample ETN02SmetaG_3_FD_185787 | JGI IMG/M metagenome (GOLD analysis project Ga0208410, IMG submission 185787) | Marine microbial and viral communities from oxygen minimum zone, Eastern Pacific Ocean - ETNP2014F10-02SV257 (SPAdes) (version 2) | ecosystem: Environmental > Aquatic > Marine > Oceanic ... | reverse complement strand
AAACAGTATGTTTGTGATTTACACGTCTATGCTCTACGTCTGCCGCGATGCAGGGGGGCGCGCGGGGGCGTGCCTCAGTCCCTGTCGGTGAGTTATGACCCGTCAAGATCCTTGAGTCATGCACGGTCATCAAAACCCTACTCTTCGTGACTGCGATGCGTCGACATCCACAACGCGAAGACACACCACCCACCGTCTGCAAACGTTCGAGACTTTGTTCGTGCCCTCGTCGGAATCCTCTCCTCGTTCGTCATTCTCGCGCGCGAAGACGGTCGACGCGAGGCGTTGGATGTCTGATGTCTGCGAACGCGAGTCGAGACGCGCGCGACGCTCGAGCGCGTCCGATGTCGACGCGCGCGGGCGCCGGCGGCGGCGATGACGTCGGTGACGGTCGAATCGAGGATGGTGTTGCGACCGATTCGTCGACGCGTTTGTCGTCGCGTCTTCGTCGACGACGGGGAGTCGGGCGCGCGATTGTGTTAACGTGCGCGCTCGCGTGTGCGCTCGCGGCGAGACCCACCGACGGGGCGTACTACGCGAACAGACGGTTGGGCGCCGCCAAAGCGGGCGTACAGCGTCAAGGCACGCACGGCGTGAGCGCGTACGACGGCGTCTCTCGTACGAGTAAACACGCAAACTACGTCGGCGACGAAATCAAGAGGCATGTATCCTTCACTACAGTGGATATGCCGGAGATCAGCGCGTCCTCAGCAAGCGGCGCGAGTGCGGGCGACGCGGCCTCGGAAGCCGTCGACGCAGAAGGAAAGGAAGAAGAAAAGAAGAAGCCGAAACGTAGAAATGCGATCAGGCTCAGTCCGGAGGAGGCGAAGAAGCTTCGCGAGCGACTCGGCATCGCGACCGACGCGGAGAAGAAGGAGGAGGTCAAAAAGGAAAGTCTCATTCAAAAGCAGGCGCTGAGAGGCAAGGCTGGCAGGCAGCGTCGAAACGCGATTTCTCTGTCATCGGCCGAGGCAAAACAACTGCGCGACGAACTCACGCCGAGTGAAAACGAGGTAATCGAGAGCACGCCCGAGGAGGAGAGAAGCGACGGGGGCGGTGACGGGGCCAATGACGATGCAGAAGACGACGGCGACGGCGACGGCAAGTAGTGCGGGTAAAACGCCGATTGGGCTCGTCGGTTGGTATGTTTGTTTGTTTTTTGTTTATTATCCAATCCATGTTTTGTGTTTGTAAAACAACATTCTTGTACATCTTGTTTTTGGCCCCCAGACGACTACTTCATCGCGGAAAATCTCCCCGGTCCCGCGAGGAAGAGATAAAGATACATGGCCGCGTACAGCGAAGCGGTTTCGAACGCGTACTGATGCGCCTCGACGACGCCGAGCGGAAACCCCTCCAATCCCGTCGCGTGGACGTGAAATACGACCGCCATAGACATCGTCCCGAGTAGGGATAAGGCGCTCAGACGCGGCAACACGCCGATCGCGAGCAACACCGGCGCGACGATCTCCACGCCGGCGGCACCGATCGTCCATTGCTCGGGAGTAAGCGCGTCTGGCAGGAAGTCCAAGTGTTGCGAAACGACGAACTCCGCGAACCCTTCCGGATCGGCGAGCTTATCGAGTCCGTTGTGCACCATGAGCGCGCCTTGCGCCAGTCGAAGCCCGAGCGCGCCGAGGGATACCGGTATCGATGGCTCGGATTCGGACGCGCGCGTCGCGATGCTTCGGCGGCCTTTGTTCGCGTGGGCGCGCGGTGCGAAGGGTTGCGCGATCGCGGTCGACGCCGCGAGTGACATCGTCATTATTATCCTTATTATCGAGCGGCGCGCCGCGATGTGCCCGCACGCAACGCGAGAGTGCAAGTCGCAACTGGCACGTCTGAAGTTTGAAACTTCAAGTTTCGAAACTTCACGTTTCGCGCCGAGAAGAGAAATGCGCGAGCCGAAAAAATGAGCAACGTGGGTTTAGGATTCCCCCGCGAATGGATTAAAGGCGCCGCCGGTGAGGAGATCGGTCTTGTACGCACCGGCGGCGAGCACTTTTTTGGGCGCCCCGCTCGCGGTGAAGCGTTTGAGCCACGCGGAGACGGTGTCGGGAACGACGGCGACGTCTCGAAAACCGGCGGAGAGGGCGTGCGCGGCGGCGACGTCGGCGCGTTCGTCGACGTCGTCGCTTCCGACGAAAATGAGCGGGACGTCGGGCGAGGGACACGCCGCGGCGAGGGACTCGGCGAAGGCGTCTCGGCTCAACGCGATGTACGTCGGCGATAACTTTGAACCCTCGGCGCGACGGAGTGGGACGTTCACGCACCCGTTGACGGATTCCATGCCAAAGGCGAATTGATCGCGCACATCGACGACCGTGGCCGTCTTCGCGAGCAGCGACGCGACGGCATCGTCCACGGAGAGCTCGCGCGCGTCGGGCGCGTCGCCGTCCGCGCCGCCCGAGGCGTCCGAGGCGAGGAGCCATGTCTTGGTCGATTCGTCGTACGCGCGCGGATCCGTCCACTGCGTCTCTCCGGTGTCGTCGTTGATGAAGTACACGCGATCGTGACGATCGAAGGCGACTTTCCACGCATCGCTCGAGTTTCCACGCGCCGCCAACTGTTCCTCGAGCGCGCGGCGGCGCGCCGTTTGCGCGGCGAGATGTTCCTCCGCGAGACTCCCGACGACTGGCAGTTCAGCGCCGACGCAGCTCGTGCCAGAGGCGCCAACGACGACGTCCACCGTCCACTCTTTCAACCTTTTCTTCCCACCCGGCGTGTACTCTTTGACCCATCCTTCGTACCCGCCGGCGACGACGACGACGTTTGAATATCCGCGATCGACGAGCGCCGACATGCACCCGCACCTCTCCGGATCATCCAGCCCGTTCGTCTCCACTTGATTGCCACCGAGTAAGACCACCGCGGCGTCCCTGTTCGGAAACGTTTGCGTGAACGCCTGTAAAAACCCACTCGCGTTCGTCTCGTATGTGTACGCGAGCGGACGTCCGTCGATGTTAACGAGCGGCATGTTGGTCGATCCCGAGACACTCTCGCGCCGAAACGAGCGCACGTCGCGCACGTCCACGACGACACATTCGCCCTGTTTGAAGGCATCGAACGCCTCCTCCGCCGTCACGGTGATCCAGCGCTTCGGCGGAGGTGGAGGTATTTGCCGCGTCGACGCCTCGCCCGCGTCCACCGGCGACGTCTCGCCCCTCTCGGCGATGTCGCGCTCGCGCTTCTCCCTTGCGCGTCGCATGGACGCCTCGATGAGAAGTCTCCGCGCCTCCAGCGCCCCAGGCGATGCTTTCGTCGTGCGCATCTCCGCCACGCGAGCGCGACGCTCCTCCTCGCGCTTCTTCATCGTCTTGCGCCATGAATCCTTGGCCTCCATCGCCTCGCGTTCCTCGTCGGTTAAATCTTCGGGATTTTTTTGCCACTTCATGTACTCGGTCGACAGTTTCGTCGTCATCAGGTACTGCTGTTGCTCGGCCAATTCGCTCGCCGCCTTGAAGACGCTCTCCGACGACACCTTCGCCGCGCGCACGACGTCGCCAGGCGTGTGATAGTGCCAACGAGACGAATCCGCGCCGACGTTGCCGAAGACGTCGTCCTCGACGCCCAACCGCATCCGTCGCACGAGAAATTCGCACCGCGCGCGCGCGTCCGCTTCGCACATCCATTCATGTATGGCGTCGTCGTACACCTTGGCGCGGGCGGCGCCGAAAAAGTCTAGGGGTTGATTCGGAAACCCATCCACCAATCGCGCCGTCGCATCCGGCGTCCACTCGGCTTCGTCTCTGAATAACGCGTGCACCATGTCACAAACGTCCTCGCGCGAAGGGTTCCAGTACCACTTCTCCATGCGTCCGTCGCGAAGTAAAGGCGCGTAGACGGTGGATAAATCGTTCCCGGTGACGATGATGGGCACGCGCGCCGTTCGCAAGTTTTCACCGTCGTCTGCGCGCGCCTCGCCGAGACTGACGAGGTCGGGATGGTCGCACAGGTTCATGAGCGTGCCGCACACGGTTTGATTATTCACCGTCTGTTGCGTGTCCCGAAACCACCCGATACCGGCGTCGATGTCGTTGATGATCAAGCAACTCATGTTCCCTTGACGCTTGATGATTTCACCCGCGCGTTTGTACCGCTGTCGAATCAATCGTCCCGGTTCGCCCGCGTTTTCGTCTTCGAGTTCTCCCGCGCTCGTGACGATGGGCGTCACCCCCATGGCTTTACACGCGAGCTCGAGATTGAACGATTTCCCACACCCTTTCCCACCCCACACGCCCAAAATCAACGGCACGTTCGGCGGTTGGACGACGTCTCCGCGCGCGTTTCGCATCTCTCGACGCGCGCCGAACAATAAATTCTTCACCAAGTGTCCGCTCACCTTTTCCATGAACGCGCCCGGGCAGTGATAATCACCGACGAGATTGTTAAATTTCCTCGCCTCTTGAAACCGGTACCGCAGTTCCCCGCTCGCGATGTCGGAATCCGCGCCGAGTTGAAACTCCCCCGTGGCGTTTCTGACAAAGACGTCCTCCACCCTCCCCTCTCTCGCGCCGACGTTCGTGTTCGTGTTCCCAGTGTCGCTCTTCCCGAGCTCGACGAGATAATCCCGAGTATCATCTCTCTGCGCGCGCTCCCGCGCCGTCCACGACGACGACGACGACGACGACGACGACCGACGCGCATCCCTCGACGTCGACGCCCCCCTCGTCCCGTCCCGCGGCGCGCGTCCCCGTCCCGCGGCGCGCGTCCCTCGACCCACGGGGTCCGCGGTCGACGCGCGAGAGACGCGCACGACCATCTTCCTTCGCGCGCGTCACCGACCCACCGCGCGTCCAGTCGCGCTCTCTCGTCATCCATCGTCATCGAAAAAGGGAAAAACGTTTTGTTTTTCCATCCCACGGAAAGTTTCGGATAAGCGAATGACATGCATGCATGACATGACATGACATGCATGCGTCGGACCGTCATTCGGTGACGTGGGTCCCGGTGGGAGGAGACTCGTGATGTCCGCGACGGGCGCGACGGGCGTCTCTCGCGTCGGGTCCGCGACGACACCGCGTCGATCGCTTTCCCGCGCGAGAGACGGCTCGACGAGAATGATGAGACGGACGACGACGAGACCGATGACGACGAGAATGAGAATGATGACGACGACGCGCGCGATGAAGACGAAACCGGATTGGGCCGGTGACGACGCGCTGAGTAAACTCGTCGACGCCGCCATCTCGAACGAACTCCTGTACGAGAGGGTGATGAAACCCATGGCGCGATGGACGCTGATCGACACGGCGGAGAAGAATGGCATTCAATGGCGCGAGGAGGCGAAACGATTGCGCGCGGACGAAGACGTGAAGAGGGCGTACGAGGCGATCAAAGACGAGGGTATCGAGTACCCGGAGTATTATTTAAAACCGTTTCACGCGTACGCGGAGGGGAATTTGTGTTGGCTCGCGGCGACCGAGGCGGAGAGCGCGACGTATTCCATGGCGCTGCGCGTGTGGCCAAAGGAACGCGTGACGGCGGAGACGGCGCAACGGCGATTGAGAGATTCGTACACGGACGCGATCAAGGAACATCGCGAGACGCACGGTAGCGGTGAAACGACGAAGATTCTCGACGTCGGGTGTTCGGTCGGAATGTCGACGCGATACGTGAGCGACGCGTTTCCGAACGCCGACGTCGTGGGTTTGGATTTATCGCCGCACATGCTCGCCGTGGCGTCGGCGAGCGATCGAGGGCGCGAGGGGTGTGAGCGACGCACGTGGGTGCACGGGAAGGGCGAGGACACCAAGTATCCGGATGGGACGTTTGACATCGTCTCGCTCGCCTTTGTCATTCACGAGTGTCCGGAGAGCGCGACGGCGGCGCTCATGAAGGAGGCGCATCGCGTGCTCAAGCCGGGCGGAACCTTCGTGATGACGGATAACAATCCGCAGAGTCCGGTGATTCAAAATCTTCCTCCGGCGCTGTTCACGCTGATGAAATCCACGGAGCCGCACTCGAACGAGTATTACACCATCGACGTGCAACAAATGCTCAGAGACGCGGGTTTCGAGCACGTGCAGCAGAAACAAACCGATCCGCGCCATCGCACCGTGTGCGCGACGAAAAAGTAGACGGAGACGAAGATGACCGCGCGGTCGACTATTCAAGATGTGTGATAACCCTATACAAGTACAAGTACGGTAGTGCTATTATTTTTCTAAACGTCACGTCACGCGCCTCCGGCGGATTTCGCGCAGTATCGATTCGCCTCGAGCGAAAACGTCGGAGTGGTGACGACGACGTCGTTGAGCGCGTCTCGCGCTTCTTTTCCAAACGAGCGCGCTACGGATCCCTCACGTTCGTCGTCGCCCGCGACGCCGCCGTACACGGACAGTAACTCAGCCACGCACCGCCTGAATAAATCGTTCGTTCGCCAATCGCGAGTGGTGAAACACGACAAACAATCTTCGTGCACCGATTTCAACGCGTCTCGCCACGTGTTTTGAAATTCGACGAGCGCGTCTCGAACCGCCGACGCGTCGCAGGCGTTCTCCGCCGACGACGAGTCGAGCGAACGCGCGAGTTTCATCAGGCGCGCGAATCTATCCACCATGATGTGCGCGATGAACGATTTCGTCTCCATCGCGAGCTTTTCTTCAAAGAAGTGTAAAGAGGCGAGTTTCGTCGACGGATTCGCCGACGCGGGTTCGTCTTCGTCGCCGTCGGATTCTTCGTCTGTCAAAGAACTGAGAATCGTACAAATGTAATCGTACGATTTCACCAGGTACGCGCTTCGCGCGCGCGGCGAATCCTTCAACGACGCGCACATCTTGACGCTCAAACATTCGTACAAGGACTGTCGCAACCGATCGAGAAACACGTCCACTTGATTCACCACCTCGGTCTCGTCGCTCGACTCGGCGACACGCGCGTGCGCCACTCTGGTGAGCGCGCCGACGAGATTGGCGTACCTTTGAACGATAAAGTTTGGCGACTCTGGATTCGGTTCGAACAATTGCTGCATGTCGTCCAAAGACTTGATGTGCAAATCGCACGCGCTCTTGAAGTTCGGCCAGAGCGTCATGTTGACGTTGTCGATGTACGCGTCGAGCGCCGGCACGCGGCGACGACTCATGACGCGCCGGTGCGCGTTGTTCACACGTATGGCGACGAGTAAACCGACAGCGTCGTGCGCAACTTGCAACGCACCCTGGGCCACGAATGTGTTATACGCCGCGAGCGGCGCGGCGAAGACGCTCTCGAACACGTCGCGTTCGCCTCGCCAGAAGACTTCGCAAAATGCGTATTCAAACGTCGCCGTGTCGATGAGTACTCTGTGCGCGCTTCGGAAGAGCTCCTCGTAATCGAAACATTCCTGTTTCACCTTGTCCGACTGGCGATGGACGACGATCGGTGGTTCCGTTTCCGCCGCGCGAAGCGCGCGCGCGCGATCGCCGAGAACGAACAATCCGTCGCAGTCGGCGTTGCCGTCCTCGCTCGACGCGGGCGTCGACACTGTCGAAGACGCGAACATGCCCGCCAACACGCTCACCGCCGACGCCGCGACGTCGCCCGCGCTCGACGCGGGCGCCGCTTTCGCCGTTTTTGCGGCGAGGGCGACGCGAGGGCGAGGCTGCTTACTCACGATCTTGAGCGATTCGAGATAGGACGACAGACTCGTCTTTAAAACTCTTCCCACGACGTCGACGTACGTGCTCTTCACTTCCCAGTACACCTCTTGACCGCGCTCGCGCAGAAACGCGATGAGCGGCGCGTACTTGGCGAGCGAGTTCTCTTGCGCCAATTGCACGTTCGTCCTCGGTTTCTTCAGGGACGCAAACTCGCCATAGAGAAACGCCCACGTTCTGTCCACCGCCTTGACGCGAAGTTTCTCCAATTCGGGCGCCACCTCGTTCACCGCCAACGACGCCTTTCGCGCTTTCATCTCGCGCACCGCGTCCAACTTGTTCCCTAAAACATCCAAACTCGACATGAATTCATCCGAGCCGACGTCGGCTCGAAACACCGCGTGTATGAGCCCGGGCTCCAACGCGAGCGACTCGATGGCGTCCCCCAACGCTCGCTCCGCACTCGCCCTGTTTGCGCTCTGCACGCGCAAAATCTCGCTCGCGCGCTGTAACTCGCGTATATCGCTCGATATCCTCCCTAAATCTCGCTGAAACGTCCCCAGCGTCGACTCCATCTCCGCCAACGTCTCCTCGCACGCCTCCACCGTTTTTCCGAGCTCCATCAAGTTTTCGCACTCAGCCGCGTGTTCATCGATCGATCGTCGCTCCACGTCCGCGAGCGCGCTCTCCACCTCCCTCGCGCGTCGATCGAGACTCTCGAAATCGTCGTCCGCGTCCTCGTCGACGTCGCCCGCGAGGAGCGAACGAACCGCTTCGTGATTTCGATACCGCATCAATAACGACGACGCCGTGGACGCCCCCCCCGCCGCCGATGACGACGACGAGGTCGCCGTCTCGCACGCGCGCGTCGCCGCCGTCGTCATCCGTTCGCGCGTCGACGTCCGCTCGCCCGCGCGCGCGATGCACGACCGACGCGCGCGCGATCGTGTGACCTCGCGCGCCTCGGATTGATTCGATGGCATTCATTCATGAATGCATTCGAGCGCGCGGGAAACGGTCGCGCGCGGCGATGGCGACGCCCGAACCCGCGACAACGACGACGCGCATCGAGGAGTACCTCCCGGCGCACGTGTTCGCGGACACGGTGCTTCGGTTTCTCGATTGGCGAAGCATTCGCGCGCTGTCGCTGTGCGGCAGGTACGGACGCGATGCGACGACGAACGACGTCGCGTACGGTGAACGCGTCGCGCGTCGGTGGGGGACGTTTTCAAAGTCGGTGACGTTCGATCGACGGGCGTACGTGCGTCTCGTCGCGGCGACGGAGGAGCTGACGAAGGCGCGAGACGGCGACAAGGAGGACGCGTGGAAACGCGCGGCGGTGGACGCGCTTTTGGGCGTCGCGTGCGCGATGGAGCGGTCGGTGGCGTTGGATTCGTACGAGTTCCAGTGGTGTTACCCCGGGGAGGAGTACCTCGACGAGGACATGAATGAATTCGCCGAGTGCGAAGCGGCCGGACTGTGTCCGCCGATGTTGCGCTCGTATTGCGGAGAAAACGCCGACATGGGCGTGCGCGAGCTCGTGCACGCGCTCTCGGATCGACGAATATCATGGGAATTGCATAAACAATCGACGATGGTGCGTGCGGCGCTGTTAGCGAGAGAGATGATCGTCAAGACGAGGGGGTTCGGGATACACGACGCGGAGGGCGATGGGCGCGTCGCGCGCTTTGTCGGCGGCGGGCTTCCGTTTTCCAAAATTGAGTGGATGCTCGTGGGGCCGCCGAAAGGGCGCGGGCCGTACATCTTGGCGTTCACGTCCATCATCTCCAAATTGATAGAGGGTCCGGGTCCGCACGTGTACGGAATGGAGCGAAACCCGCAAGACGTGCGACCCATCGATAGGGAGGGATTTTCCCCCGAGGAGTTCGCCACGTGGTCTCTCAAGAGTTATCTCAACGCGCCCGAGGCGTGTCACGTCATAGCGCCGCTCAGTTTGATGCTCTACTCCACCCCGAAGGATCGTCTGTTTCCGGCCAGTCGCGTGGGCACGGGACCGTTCACCATAGGAAGTCGCCCCACGGGGAGCGCCAGACGACGCGAACGCCTCTTCCTCGACGAGCCGACGACGATTCGCGAGCTCGACGGAGGGTACGTCGGTTTTAGGTACCCGTGCGACATTCAGCGATTGGTATTCGGCATGCGAGACGATCTGTACTTGGACTCACAAGGGAGCGTCTTCTTCAAGCTTCAACTCTTCGTGCCGCCGTCGTGCGAGCCCACGCGCGTGCGAAACCGAGGCGACGCCAACGCCGACGCGAACGCCGACGACGGCGCGTCGAGCTCGAGCTCGAGCGAGAAAAAGACGCACGCGATCACCGCCATCTTAGAGGACGGGTTAGGCGAGGCCAAGATGCGCGGCATCGTCTTCGTCACGGACGACGACGCGCTTCGATTCATCTTGCGAGGACGCTACGCTCGAAATCCGCACCGAGGCGCGACGTTGGGAATGATAGCGTCGATCGGTCCGACGGGGATATCGGGTTTAGTCACCAAAGATAACGACGACGCGAGCGAGGTGTTCACCATGTGGTCGCGATGAGCGCGCGCGCGCGACGCGGACCGACAGTAATGTACAAAAGAGTAGCGCAGACGCGTTCGCCGCGCCTCCGCCGCGACCAACCAACCACACCCGGGTGTGTGTTGTCCACGACGACCGATGGATGATCGACGCGGTGACACTCGACGACGATCGATCGACGCGACTCGAGCGCGTGACTCGAGACGAGGAAGAGCGCGCGGTGCGGTGCGGTGCGGTGCGGTGGATGCGAGTCGCGGTGACGCGCGCGGTGACGAGAAGGACGGCGACGACGCGACCGTCGGCGTCGTCGTCGTCGGCATCGGCATCGAGAAGGAGAAGGAGGATGACGACGGTGGCGTCCTCGGCGGCGTCGACGTTCATCGACGCGTTCAACGCCGAGTACCTGACCAAGCACAAGACGTACGAGGATGAATTTTGGGCGACGAAGATGAATCTCGAGGGAAACTCGACGGAGGCGTTGACGAGATCGTTCAACGCGTTGGAGTCCTTCATGGGCGACGCCGAGGCGTTGGAAAAGACGCGGAGGTTGTTGGAATCGAACGAGGCGACGAGCGAGGAGCGAGTGGTGTTGGAACAGATTGAAAAGACGTTGAGGTGTTACATAGTGGAGAGCGACGAGGCGACGGCGCTTCGAGAATCCGCCATCGGCAAGGAGAATGAATTACAAGCGGCGAGGAATAAGCAAGAGCTCGGATACACGGACGCGAACGGGACCTTTGTGTCGGCGACGCCCACGGTGTTGCGCACGAAGATTCGTTCGAGCGCTGATGAGAGCGTGCGTAAGAGTTGTTGGGAGACGCTTCGATCGAGCGGGCCGTTTTTGTGCGACAACGGGTTTCCGGCCATCATCGCCGAGAGGAACCGGTTCGCGCGCGCGCTCGGATTCGAAGACTTTTACGACATGAAGGTAACGCAAGCCGAAGGGTTCGATAAGAAGAAGTGCTTCGAAATGTTGGATGGATTGGAGGAGGCGACGCGTCCGCTCATGCTCGCCGCGCGCGAACGACTCAAAGCGGAGAAGGGCGAGGACGCCACCAAGGCGTGGAACACGGCGTACGCGCTCAGCGGCGAGCTCACGCAACTCATTGATCCGTATTACCCGTTCGAAAACGCCCCGGAAGTCTGGGGACGCTCGTTCGGCGCGATGAACATCGGGTACAAGGGGACGACGATGCGCCTCGATTTGTGCGATCGCGCGGGCAAGTACCCGAACGGATTCTGCCACTGGCCGACGCCGCCGTTCAAGAAGCGCGACGGCACGTGGGTGCCGTCCGAGTCCAACTTTACTTCGCTCGCCACCCCGGACGAAGTCGGCAGCGGGAACACGGCGTTGACGACGTTGATGCACGAGGGCGGCCACGCCGCGCACTTCGCCAACATCGTGCAGGGCTCGCCTCTGTTCGCGCAAGAGCGCGCGCCGTTCTCGGTCGCGCTCGCAGAGACGCAGTCGATGTTCCTCGACGCCCTGTGCGAAGACGCGGCGTGGCAAGCGCGCTACGCCAAGGATCGCAAGGGGAACGTCATTCCGTGGGATTTAATCGAACGCAACATTCGCGAAAAGCACCCGTACAAGGTGATGACGCTTCGCGCGATGATCGCCGTGCCGTACTTTGAAAAGGCGCTCTACGAGCTTCCGGAGGACCAGTTGACCAAGGAAAACATCTTGCGCATCGCGGACGAGATCGAGGAAAAGATCCAGGGCGGTTTCTCCGGCCGACCTCTCATGAGCGTCCCGCACATCTTGGCGGATGAATCGTCGGCGTACTACCACGGCTACGTGTTCGCGGAGATGGCCGTGCACCAAACGCGCGAACACTTCTTCAACACCGAGGGGTACATCGTCGATAATCCGAACGTCGGACCCAAGCTCGAGGCCGAGTACTGGCGCGCGGGCAGCGGTAAACCGGGCTTTCTCGGTTTGGTGCGCAACCTCACCGGCGCGCCGCTCTCGCACGACGCGTGGGTCAAGGAGCTCGGCGTCAACGTCGACGATCTCATCGAGAGCGAACGCGCGGCGTACGACAAGTCCATCGCCGAAGCGAAAGCATCCGCCGACGTCAACCTCGACATGCGCATGCTCTTCGTGCACGGCGACGAAGTCATCGCCGACAGCGCCGAAAACAACCAAGGATTCCTCAAGGCGTGCGCCGTCTTCAAGGAATGGATTCACGAAAAATGGCCCAAGACGGCCGCCGCATGAGCGTGGCGCGCGTAGCGTGTAACGAACCGTTGATGAACTCTTTTACGACGCGGCACTACAATTACAAATCATCGACTCTACACGCCTCGTCTTTGACGCGTCACCCGTCGCTGCGCTCGGCGTCGTCCCGCGCCCACCGCGAACGTCTACGAGACGGACTTCTAGAGTCTCGACGTCGACGATCGCCACCGTCTCTGCGATCGCGATCGTCCCAGTCTCTCCGTCGTCGATCGTCGTACGGTCTCTGACGACGATGAAACTCGCCGCGGTCGCCTTCGCGCGCCGCGTGCTTCGCGCGCACGCGCGCGTACGCCTCGTCCGCCCGACGCCTCTCCGCCGCCTTCTCCGCCGCCTTGTCTCGAACGAACGCCGACGGTATACCTCTCACTCCCGGTCCATCCTTTTCGTAATTATCCTGCGCGCTCTTCAACAGCGTCCACAATTCGACGCAAAACGTCTCGGCATCCTTGTCCAAAAACGACGTCAATTGTCCACACATCCGAGCCCCGCTTCGATGCACCGCCTCCTCCTCGAGCAACGCCTCGATCATCCCGATCAACACCTCGTCCTCCACCCCCAACAGCGCCGTCACGCGCGTCGCTATCCACGGTTTCATCGCCTCGACGTCAACCTTGCGCGTCTCGATCTTTTCTCGCAACGCCACCGGAAGCGCCAGTTCGACTCGACGCCGCGCCTTGACCTCCGCGGACGACGTCGACGCCGTCGAGTTCCCTCCCGGTCCTCGTCCCGCGCGACTGAACGGCTGTCGATACGAACTCATCCCGCGTCACCGAGTGATGATGACGTACGTCATTCGATGGATCAACGACGCATCCCATCCCATGGTCCTCGGGGGTTTCCCATTCGTGTCTGCACACCGCGACGCCCGTCGCCCCGTCTGTGTCCCATGGGCGCCGAGGACGACATCAAGGGTATCCTGGGCGTCGCCTCGCAGGTGTGCTTTTGCGGTACCGTCGTCGCCGCCGCGCGCGAGGCGTACGGACACTGGCTCCATCGAACCTGTCCGCGGTGCGGTGGGGCGGCGCGGCTTCGATGCGAACACTGCGACGCGTCGGGTAAGTTACAGCGACCGACTAAAAGGGATGATTTCATCAACGTCATGGAGGAGGAGACCGGGACGTTCCCGTGCATGTTTTGTCAAGGGACCGGGAGCGTGACGTGTCGAACGTGTAAGGGCGCGGGGGGCGAGATCGGGCGCGGGCTCAACTGGAGACGCATGGTGGCGGGAGGATCGCGACCGTTTCAAGATTTACTCAGAAATAGAAATTTTGGACTCTCGAGAGACGCGATCGATCGCGCCGTCGTCCGTCGCGCGCACACGGACGCGTTGGAGGATTTCGTCGTCGACGACAGGGACGCCGCCGCCGAGCTGCGGAGACGGCGCGCGCGCGCCGTCGCGCGACGCGCGCGACGCGGCAGGGCCAAGACGGCGAAATCTCGAGACCGCGAGACCGCGTCCTCCGCATCACCCTCCGCATCACCGTAGTCAGTCTTCGTTCGTTCGTTCCCTTGTACAATCAATCATTCACACCATTCTTTCTCTCTCTCTCTCTCTCTCCCCGCCTCTCGCGTCCCGTCTGTCCTCGCGTCCTCGCCCCGCGCGGGGTCGACGAGTCCCTCAAGTCTCGAGTCATGACTCACCGAATCGAGTCGAGACACAGGGGAACGTGCAGACGGAGAGACACGATGGGACGCGTCACACGACGACGACGACGACGCGTTCGACGACGACGCGTTCGACCGAGGCGTGAGAGCGTCGCACCCGTCGTCGTCGAACGCGTTTCCCTCCGTCCGCGTCGTCGTCCTCACCGAACGCGCCCTCGATTCGGACTCGATTCGGTTCGATTCGGATTCGGATTCGATTCGTTTCCCGAGACGGATGCACGCGATGGAGACGCTCGCGCGCGCCGATCCGTGGGCGTCCATGCGCGTCGTGGACGACGAGGATGACGAGAGGAATCGAGCGTCGAGTCCGTTGATGACGCGGGCGAGACGCGCGGCGACGAAGAGGACGGTGACGACGCAAAAGACGAGAATGGGACGCGCCGAAGACGCCGCCGACGACGACGAGGACGAGGACGACGAAGAGGCGGCGATGACGGCGAGCGAAGGCGACGACGATAAAGAAGAAGAAGAGGAAGAAGAGGAGACGAAGAGAGGCGCGCGGACGCGGAGGCGAAAGACTGTGAAATTCAGAGAGGAGGCGGAGAACGCGTCGTTAGCCGTCATGGCGAAGCGACGCCGCGCGCCGGCGACGACGACGCCGGGGAAAAAAGTGGCGGTTCGAGACGAGGTGGAGAAGATTAACGCGCGAACGAGCGGACCTCTGGCGCCGCGAACGAACGAAAAGGGCGTGCAAGACGCGCGAGAGATGAGGGAGAGCGCGGACGATTCGTTCGCGACGGCGGATCCGTGGGGGGCGCCGCCGTCGATGGAGAGGCAAAGTCGCCAGGTGTCGGCGTCGCGTCGGGGGCGAGACGAGCTTCCGCCGAGTCCGAGTCGGTACGAACCGACGACACCAAAGGCAAAGGCGGGGAAGAGGAAGACGGCTCCGAAGGAACCGGCGTCGTCGCCGCAGCGCGCGTTCGGAAGTCCGACGGCCATCGTATCGCCGGCGAGCGCGCCGCTTCGCGCCGACACCGCCGAGGGTCTCGCGTACGTGTGTCCGGGACCTCCGATTCCTCCCGAACGCGAGTGTTACCTCGGTTTATGGCGAGGCGAAGAACGTGCGCGTCTTCTCGCGTACGAGGCGTGCGTGCAGACGTGTTTGGATGGGTCGACGGGTTCGTTCGTGGGACAGTCTCGATTCGACGTCGACACGTGGCTGTTCTTTCTCAACGATCGATGCGCCAAGCTTCGCGAGGCGTTTGGGTTGGAAAACGTCTTGGTGAGCACGATGGGTCAACAGTGCGCCACGCCAGAGATGAAATCGCGACCGATGGTGGACAAGGAGGCGAGCGCGGAGGCTGTCAGCGTCGGCGCCGGAGCGGGCGGCGTGCGGTGGGCCGCCATCACCGTCTCCATCGTCGCCGTCGACATCATCGACCGCGGTCTCAAACGCATCACCGGTGGATGGGATCCTCGCGAACACGGTTGGAAGGGTAAGCCGAACGAGCCGCGCGGTCAGAATGTCATCGTTCGCACGGAGGGCGGTCCGGGAAGCGCCGAGGTGAGCGCGCGTCTCAAGGTGAAGCAAGCGCCCGAGCGCTTGCAGCTCGGACCGGGCGACGCCAAGTGCATCATCGAGGTGCCGTTAAAAGCGTCAAAGATCGCGACGGCGATTATCGATTTGGACGAGCTGTGTAAACGATCGGATGCCGGCGTCGTGGAACTGCCGTTGATGCTCTCCGTCGACATGCCGGCGACGGAACAGGCGCCGGCGTACGAGCGCGTCTACGAAAAGGGCTCCGTGAAGATTCACGCCGTGTTCGAAGCCGCCGTCGGCGCGGGCTTGATGTCCGCGCCTCCGGGAGCTGGTACCGCGCCGGATCGTCGTTCGCAAGGTTGGGGGGAGATGAATCGCGTGCTCACTCCTCAGGGAGCGTACGATTTCGCGCTCGGTGCCGCCTTGCGCGCGCTCGCGTTTACGCGACGTCGTCTGTCGATTCGCGACGAGTGGAAATATCTGCTCATTGAGCTCTCGAGGACGCACGGCGTGTCTGAATCGTACACGTCGCTTCGGTACATTCAGCACCTTTTAGCCGTGGCAACGCCCACCGCCGACTGCCTGTCGTTGATTCGCGATCACCTCAAGTTGGCGCTTCGTCGTCAAGCCGACGGCTCTCTCGGCGCGACGGAGGCTCAAATGCTCAACGGCATTCGCGGCACCGTCATGACCCTCGTGTGCGTGTGCTTTGCCAACTACAAATCGTTGGACGAGAGTCAATTCAAAGGCATCACGGAGGGCATTCCGCCGATCGTTCCGGCGCCGGCGCTCGAGGTGTCCCTGGAGTTGTTCAAGGCTCTTCAGCGCGACCCCACGGCGGCGAGCTCGATGGATATTCTCGTGAAGAACATCACCAGCGCCGCCAAGGCGTGCTTCAAGAAGAATAGCGCGGTGCTCGTGAGCGAGAAGCGCAAACTGGCTGTGAACAATAAGGATCTCGTCATGCAACTGTACGTCGCGATCGGTGAATTGTGCGTGGCGCTTCGTCACGAGTTGGACATCGACAGAACCATTCAGCACGCGTCGGATTTCCCCAGCAACTTTTCGCTACCCGCCATCACGGCGGAGGTGTACTCGACGGACGTCGCCGCGACGTTTCAAGACGCCTTGGCCGCATGTCCGCCGCGCGGTCCTCCGACCACGGACATTCTGGACTGCATCGATCGCGCGTGTAACCTTCAGGCATCCGTGGCGGTGGAGGAAAAAGAAGCGCCGCGAACGAGCGCGTGCAAGTTGGACACCAGAGCGATTTTCCAACCGCACATCGACGGATGGATCGGCGACCAAAAGAATCGACTCGAGGCGAGATGTGTCGCCGTGTTCAACGCCAAGGGCATTGTCGGTGCCGCCATCGAGGAGGCGTACATCGCCATGAATGATTGTTTGAACGGCTTTGAGCGCATCGTCACGCGATGGCCCGATCAAGCCCTCGCGCTCGAAGAAGTTCTCGTCGGCGCCGAGCGTTTGCTCATCAAGCAAATCGCCGAGACGGTGGAGCACTTGCATGTCGGCATCGTCACCAAGGAGGAGACGGAGGGCAAAGTGCAAAAGCAAAACACGCGCAAAAACAATTGGATGAACATCACGCGTATGAAGGAGGGCGTCAGCACCGTGGCCAAGCGCACGCAGCAATTCTCGAGCAGATTGGGTCGAGGTGACTCGACGCACCACGGCATTCCCCCGCCGCTCGCCGCCGCGCTCAATGCGCTCAAATCGATGGAGATTCGTCGAGCCGAGGAGGACAAGGTGGGACAGCGTTTGATGTCTTGGGCCACCAAGGGTGGCGGCGCGGGTGCCGAAGAGCTCGGTCGCCGCCTCACCGAAACGCTCGGCGAATTACGCGCGCACTTCAACGGGTACCTGCGCCGCGCGGTGGACGGCTTGAAGGGATGCGCGCCGTCTCTCCGAGAAAAGCTACGCAAGGCCAAGCCGAATCAAGAGGTGCAGACGGTGGTCTCACCCATCTTGGTGTACATTGACACCGTCAAACCGTCGCTGGACAAAAAGTTGAGACAACGTCGCGCCATGCTCGGCGTTCTTCGCGGATTGTGGGATTCCATCGGCGCCGAGTGTTTGACGTTCTACGAAGAAGATTTGCGAACCAACTCCACCTGGCACAAGCGCGTGTTGGCGAGCGCAGCCGTGGATCGCGTGAGCGAAAAGATGGAGGAAACCATTCGCGAGTTCCTCGGTCACGACGTGCAGGACAGAGATGTCGAACCTCCTCAATCTGTCGCCAAGCTTCAAGCGTTTAGTGCGAGCAACACGCGTGCGTCGGTGCAGCTATATTAAAAAATCAATCTTGTAACATTACGAACATATCCTATTCCTCTTGCACTCGTGCTCTTTCTTCGTCGCCTATTCCTTGAAGGTCGTGTATCTATTCCCCGAGCGTGGGAACGCCTTACTCTTGGGACCAGCCTTGAACGGTTCCTCGTACACCGATTTAAACCGCTGATTGAACCCTTTCTTTTCCTGTTTCTCCTCTTTGAACAAAAGATCCGTGCCCGACGCGCCGAAGAGCTCCTTGGCGCGATTACTAAACACGGCGCGCGCTTCGGACGAATCGTACTTCTTCGCGTTCGCCTCCATCTCTCTTCGCGCCTCATCCTCAAGCGTATCTTCGTCGCTATCGCTGTCGTCGTACCCACGCATGCGTTCGCGACGTCTCGCCGCGAGCTCGTCTCGCGCGTCGGCAGCCTCGTCCGCCTTTGACGCCGGGCGGCCATAGTCGTCGTCATTCGTCGGGAAGACGAAGGGTAAATCTTTATTCACCTTGCGAAGCGGTGCCGGGACGACGATACCTCCGGGAAGTTCGATCGTTTCCTCCTCGACGCGCGCGGCCTTTTCCTCGACCGGTGCCGACGCGCCGGCGGTCTCTTTCGTTTCGTCCGCCGCAGGCGCCGCGGGCGCGGCGTCGGCGCCCCACACGTCGAATATCTCCGACATGGGCACGACCGTCGACGCCG
>Ga0208410_1000721_pt1 | contig 18531 bp, 15 predicted proteins | sample ETN02SmetaG_3_FD_185787 | JGI IMG/M metagenome (GOLD analysis project Ga0208410, IMG submission 185787) | Marine microbial and viral communities from oxygen minimum zone, Eastern Pacific Ocean - ETNP2014F10-02SV257 (SPAdes) (version 2) | ecosystem: Environmental > Aquatic > Marine > Oceanic ... | reverse complement strand
AATGATAGTGTATCACAAAATACATTATGGAGAGTAAAATAGAACCACTCGTTATCAGATTGCCAAGCATAAATAGAGTCTGAAGAAATTGGATTTTGAAAATTAAACTCAACTAATATTCCGTTATCCTTACCTTTGAAAATGATATCATTCAAACTGTTTTGTGAAATACCTCTTTCAAAAAAAATAAATAAAATTAATAATGGTATGAAATTTATAGCCTTGAAATTAGGCGCTGACCTCATCATTTTGCTCCATATCGCTTGAGTTTGAAAATAAATGGTATATAAAATAACATCCAATCCATAAAGGTACAATGCCTAGCAATATTAGCGATTTTTTAATTTCAGTAAAGAAAGGTACTGTAATCAGTACTATACCGAAAGTGATGGCAATAAGTGATGGAAATAATTCTTTTTTATTCATGGATACTCTTTAATATTTGCAAATTATTTGTGATAATACTAGTTCTATTTACAGGTTGTTCTGTCAAAAATAATTAAGCTAATTTAAGGAATAATATAGTACTATCATTTGCCAAGAATATTCCACATATACCTTTTTATTATTTTTGTTTCTTTTGCTCAATCGCAAAGTCTCAGCTCTAGTAGTGTGCAAGGTGCTTTTGGTGCAGTAACAATAGATGGTAAAATCTGGAATCAAGTCGCGTTAAGGCCTATTATACCGATTGGAAAAGTATCCTTTGCATTAGATATAGTTTTTTATATTGATCAAGATGGAAATATCCATGATGATGAATGGGATTTTTCCAATGGGAAAAAATCTAAAAATTCAATAATTGATAAAATTTATTATGTGCGTTACGGAAAGAAATGGGATCCTTTTTATTTTCAAATAGGTGCTCTGGATAATGTGACGATTGGACAAGGTATCCTAGTAAATCGATATTCAAATACAATTCTATACCCTCAGGTCAGAAAAGTTGGTATGGAAGTTAAATTTAAAGCTTATGGTTTTAATTTATATGGTTTTACGAACGATTTTAAAGAGAATTTTGGATTAACAGGGCTTCGCCTATCAAAAAAAGTTTTTAATGGAATAAATGTGGGTGGTTCTTTTGCAATAGATCGCAACCAATACCTTGGATTAAAAGATAGTGATAATGATGGGCGACCGGATCTTGTTGACGATTTTCCAGACAATTCGGACTTCTGGTTGGATACTGATGGGGATGGTATTGCAGATATCGACCCCAATGAACTTGATATTGATGGAGATGGCATAACAGATACACTTGATAGTAATATCCCTGGTTGGGACTCAGATAGTTCATTAGTGTTGGATACAGATATTTTTCGTAAGCCAGAACCTCTAAATGTCAGAGAAAAAGAAAAATCTATATATGCAGTTTCCATAGATGCATCTAAAATGATTTTCTCTGAGAAAAACATGAATGTTACCGTTTATGCTCAATTTGCTTCGCTTATTGGAGAAACAGTAGATCCTATTTCAGGTGAAAATATTAATCTCGGTAATGGATTAATCCCTTTTGGGTTATCAACAAAATTTGGTCCTGCTAGATTTAAATTTGAATATAGAATGATGCCAACAGGTAGATTTGAGTTTGGTTATTGGGACAGGTCTTATGAAATAGAAAGAGCTACTTTTTCATCATTAAATAATACTTCAGATTCTGGAATACGTACAGGTGAGATTATCACTAAAGATAGCAGATTAGGAAAGTTTGGTAAGCAAAAAGGATATTTTTCTACATTAAGTCTAGACTTGGGTGCAATGATTGGCTCATCGATGTCATATCAAAATTTATTTGGTGAACAATGGAGCGAAAGTGAAAATAAATTTAATAATGATCGCAATCAGAGTTTTATAGCAAGTATTCGCTTAAAAAAACCAATTAGTAAAATAACTAGTGCAAGATGGTATTACCAGCAAAGAAATGTACCTAACCCTTTTAATTTTGAATACACTGAAAGTACTATATCGGGATATCGAATCGGAATAAAACTCGGAAATGGAATGATACTAAATTACATTTTCAGGAGGTCTTTTAGGGATATTGATGGAGATGGTAAAGTTAACGGAGAAAACGAAACAATTAACATGACTAGTATTGAAACAAGTTTTTCATTTTAATATATGAAATCATCTGAAATAAGAAAATCTTTTATTGAATTCTTTCAAAAGAAAGATCACAAGTTTATTAGAAGTGCTCCTGTAGTTCCTATTGGAGACCCAACTCTTTTATTTACTAATGCTGGTATGAATCAGTTTAAACCTATTTTTTTAGATGAATCTAAGCCCGAGCATGTTAGAGCAGTAAACAGTCAAAAATGCATTCGAGTAAGTGGTAAGCATAATGATCTCGAGGAAGTAGGAATTGATACTTTCCACCATACATTTTTTGAAATGCTTGGGAATTGGTCTTTTGGAGATTATTATAAAAAAGATGCAATTAAATGGGCTTGGGAGTTGCTCACTGATGTTTGGGGGTTAGACAAAAAAAGATTATGGGTGACTGTCTATAAAGAAGACCAAGAGGCCTATGATTTTTGGTTGAGTCAAACTGATATTGAAGAAGATCGTGTACTTTGGTTTGGTAAAAAAGAAAATTTTTGGGAAATGGGAGAGACTGGACCGTGCGGTCCTTGTTCAGAGATTCATTATTACATTGGCGAGAATACTGCCAATCAATCTTCTGAGGGCGTTAATATAGATGATCAATATTGGGAATTATGGAACTTAGTTTTTATTCAAAATGAGCGTCTAGCCGATGGATCGCTAGTACAACTATCTCAGAGCCATGTTGATACAGGAGCAGGCCTTGAGAGGATTACTAGTGTATTACAAAATAAAACTAGTAATTATGAAACTGACTTGTTTCAGCCTGTCATAAAAGAATTAGAGTCAAAGTCAAAAATTAAATATGTAGATAACCCTGTACCTTTTCAAGTAATTGCTGATCATATAAGAATGTTATGTTTCTCTATTGCTGACGGTGCATTACCCTCCAATGAAGGCAGGGGATATGTTTTAAGAAGAATTTTAAGAAGAGCATCAAGATTTGGTAGAGTCTTAAAACTTGAAGAGCCATTTTTACATAAGCTTGTACCAACTCTATGTGAATTAATGAGTGAGGCCTACCCTGAATTAACGGAAAAAAGTACACATATAAAACTTGTTATAGGCACTGAAGAAACTTTATTTAATCAAACTTTAGGACGAGGCATCAATCATTTAGAAAAATTGATAGATAAATTAGATAGTGGTAGTACTATATCAGGTGAAGATGCTTTCAAATTATATGATACGTATGGTTTTCCTATTGATTTAACTCAACTAATTGCTAGAGAGAATGATATTAAAGTTGATGAAGATGGCTTTGATTCAGAGATGTCTAAGCAAAAAAAGAAAGCAAGGCAGTCCGGTAAATTTAAATTGAAAGATAAAAATATCAATTGGGTCACTATTTCATCCGAAAAAGATTCTGAATTTGTTGGGTATGAATATTTAAAAACAAGTTCAAGAGTCTTAAAGTATGCAGAAATTGAAAATGGATATATCATTGTTTTGGATAAAACACCATTCTATGCAGAATCTGGAGGGCAAGTAGGTGATAGAGGGAGCATATCCTTTGATGGTGTTGACCTGACTGTTATCGATGTACAAAAACAAAACGAAATGATAGTCCATTTATGTAAGGGCGAGGTTTCTAATTGGAGTAAGGCAAATAGTGTCAAATGCTCTGTTGATGAGGATCACAGAAATAATGTTAAAAGAAACCACACTGCTACTCACTTATTGCACGCAGCATTAAAATCAGTACTTGGAGATCAAGTACAGCAAGCTGGTTCATTAGTACACCCTAATTATCTTCGCTTTGACTTAACTTACTTTGAAAAGATATCAAAAGCTCAAATAAGGGAAATTGAGAAAATTGTAAATTCGCAAATACTAATAAATAGTACTTTAAATGTATCTATTAAAGCGTATGATGAAGCTATAAAGAATGGTGTTGTAGCTCTTTTTGGTGAAAAATATGGTGATCAAGTAAGAGTTGTTTCTACTGGGAAATTTTCAAATGAACTTTGCGGTGGAACGCATGTTAATAGCACTGGAGATATTGGTTTGTTAAAGATTATTGAAGAATCGTCCTTAGCTTCTGGTGTAAGGCGTATTGTTGCGGTTACAGGTTCAGCCGCTTTAGAATTATTTCAAAATCAATCAGATTTAATATTTGACATTCAACGAAAATTTAATTGCAATGAAGATGAACTATCTAATCGTATAAATATTCTTTATGAGGATAAAAAATCTTTGGAGAAAAAATTAAAACAATTGAATCAATCTGATGATTCCGAAATATTACTATGGATAAAAGATTCTATTGAAGTTGGGGATCATGTTCTCGTTATGAGAAATTTAAGTATCGAAGACTCAGATGAATTAAAACGTCTAGGCGATCGTCTTATTGCTAAGATTGAAAGTGGAATAGGTGTTTTATTTAATGATGGCAATGATAAACCTTCCGCTGTTATTGTGGTTAGCGATAATTTAGTCAAAGAAAAGATTAACGCAGGTGCATTAGCAAAACAAATTGGGTCATTCATGGGCGGCGGTGGTGGTGGAAAGCCTCATTTAGCAACCGCTGGAGGTAGAGATTCCAGCGCTATCAAAGAAGCTATGGAGAAAACCAAAGAATTGATTACAAATAGTTTAACATAGGAGCTGAGATAAAATATGTCAAATCAAGAAATAAAAGATAGAAGTCCTATAAGGGAACTTATACAAACTGAGAATGCGCCAAATGCAGTTGGTACATATAGCCAAGCAGTATCTGCAGGTGGATTTTTATATACTTCTGGCCAGGTAGGAATTAATCCTTCATCAGGTGAAATTGAGACTAAGGATGTTAAAGTACAATGTCTTCAAGTGCTTAAAAATATTTTGGCAATTTTAGAAGCTAGAAACCTATCGCTAGTTAATATTGTCAAGCTAAATGTATTTCTTAGAGATCTAAATGATTTTGGTGATTTAAATGATACATTTAAAGAGTTTTTTGGAGATACTAACTATCCAGCGCGATCAACAGTTGAGGTGGCTGGTCTTCCTCTTGGTGCTAGAGTTGAGATTGACTGTATTGCAATTGAGAGTTAATGATTATTAGATGTTTAATATTTTACTTTATGTTGTTGGCATTTTCACCAGCTCAGCTTGCAAAACCTGATTCAACATTGATAAAAAAACCGAAAACTGCATTTTATTTATCTTTGATTCCAGGAGGAGGTCAATTGTATAATGGGAAGTTGTTAAAGGGTTCTGTGGTAATGGGTTTAGAATCGCTTGCCATTTATTCATTTTTGGAAAATTCAAATATTTATAAAGATTATGATAATGGTGATCATCCTTTTTCTAAAGGCAGGTATTTAGAAAAAAGGAATAAATATGCTTGGTGGGTTATTTTTCTTTATTTTTATAGTATGATTGATGCATTGGTTGATGCTCACCTTAGCCCATTTGATGATGTCATGAATACAGCGATTGAGGATTTAGAAGGAGAAGAAAATGAAAAATAGTAGAGAACAATGGGGTTCAAGACTTGGTTTCATTTTGGCTGCATCTGGATCTGCGGTAGGCTTAGGTAATATTTGGAAATATCCTCACATGGCTGGACAAAATGGTGGGGCAGCTTTTACTGTAGTTTATCTACTTTGTATTTTAATTGTAGGGTTACCAATATTGCTTGGAGAATTAGCAATTGGTCGTAAAACCCAGCTTAGTCCAGTAGGGGCGTTTAATAAGTTATCTAACTTATCTAATTGGAAGTGGGTCGGTTTTTTAGGAGTGGCCTCAGCCTTTGTGATTTTATCCTTCTACGGCGTTGTTGGAGGATGGACTCTTAAATATACTCTTTTTGCTTTATCGGGAGGATTTGATTCATTATCTGGATCACCTGATCTATCTGGTCAAATTTTCAGTGAATTCATTGGTAGTAGTTTGCAGCCTATTTTTTGGCAACTCATTTTTATGTCATTTTGTATGGGTATTATAATCAAGGGAGTTAAATCAGGTATAGAGGGTGGAGCAAAAATTATGATGCCTTTAATCTTGATTATATTAGGACTTTTGGTTTTTAAAGGATTAAGTCTCGAAGGCGGTAAAAAAGGCCTGGAATTTCTATTTAAACCTAAGTTTTCAGATTTAAATCCGTCTAGTATAGTTATGGCATTGGGGCATGCATTTTTCACTTTGAGTCTCGGTATGGGTACTATGATAACATACGGAAGTTATCTAGATGAAAAACAAAATCTTTTTACATCCGCGATTTGGATAATCCTCTTAGATACATTTATTGCAATGCTGGCTGGTACTGCAATTTTTACTATTGTTTTTGCTATGGGGGCAGATCCTAGTGCGGGAGCAGGCTTAATATTTGTTGTACTACCAACAATATTTCCTCAAATAGGCGGTGGCGCTGTCTGGGGTACGTTATTCTTCTTTATTTTGTTTATGGCTGCACTTACTTCAGCTATTTCTATTTTGGAGGTAATTACAGCTTATTTTATCGATGAGAAGGGATGGTCTAGAAATAAAGCCACTCTACTATTCGGGGGTATAATATCTTTAGTTGGTGTCTTTTGTTCTTTATCCTTAGGTGAATTCAATATCACAGCGTTATTAAATATCTCATTTTTTGACTTTCTTGATGAATTATCCTCTAAATATATGCTGCCAATTGGAGGAGCACTAACTGCTTTATTTATTTTAAGTAAATGGTCAGTAAAAACATTTCTTGTTGAACTTCTTATCGGAATAAAGGAATTAAAGATTGAGAAAAGTTTATTGATTAGTATTCTACAAATTCTTTTAATTGTCTCATCCTTGGTGGTAGGGTTGATAATAATCAATGAGCTTTTTGATCTTCTTTTTAATCAATCTCTTCAAAAAATGGCTGGTTTTTAAATTAGTTTTCTAAACACACGTACCCACAATGATAATAGCTAGATTAATTCCAAAAAATTCAAAAAATTTTAAACAGATAAATAAAAAAATAGATATTTATCATCGATTTATATCTAAAAATCACATTGCAGATTTGTTAGGTGTTTGGACAGTTACAATTGCAGGATATTCCTTTTTAATTGGCCAGATTAATCGTTACAGTTATTGGAGTTGGGATGGTCTCCCTGAGGGTTTAATAAAAATTTTTATAAGTACATTATCATTCTATTTTTTATCCAACCAAGGAATCCTAAAAGTCAGTGAACACCGTCTGAACTATTTTAATATTATATATAATTCTTTTTTCTATTTTTTGTGTTTTATAATTGGAACCTTAAGATTTAGTTCTATTGGAATCAATTTCATAGGCTATCTACCTTATTTTGCTTTTATTTTAGCTGGGTCACTTATCTACGAATATAAAGTCTCGTATGACAAAGAAAATGATGACTGGCTTTTAGACAGTTGGAATAACAAATTTGAGTACATGCTTTTATCTATATTACTTATGGGTATTTCAGCTGGTTTTGGTTTTGTATTAGATGACCCAATAATTAGTACAGTTAGTATAGTCGCTATTTTTTTCCCATCTGTGACACTTATCTGGCCTAATCATGTCCGGCATATCAAAAGACTGCAGTTTTATCCATTATTTACTTTTTCAATGTTTGTTTGTGTTAGAGCACCATGGCTTTTCATAGCTTTGATCTTATTATTTTTTATTATTCGCTCTATTAATTATTTTAAGTATGGTGTTATATACCCTTCATTTGGTGTGCATCTTGAAGACGTAAGTACGGATGTATGATGCAATTATTGTTGGAGCTGGTCCTGCTGGTTCAAGTGCTGCTATCCATTGTAATAAACTTGGTCTTAAAACTTTAATTTTAGAAAAATCAAAATTTCCTAGAGATAAAATCTGTGGAGATGCATTATCCGGGAAAAGTGTAAAATTTCTAGATGATTTAAATTTATTAGAAGGCCTAGATAATATTGATGGTGCTGTTATTAAGAGGATTATATTTGGAAATCCTAATCACTCTGAATGTGAATTACATTTAAATAAAAGTTTAAATAAAAAACATATAAATCATGGGTATGTAATTCCGAGAAAAACGTTTGATAATTATCTTTTTAATCATGCAAGTAGTGTTTCGGATGCAGAGACTGGTTTTCAGGTACTAGACCTTTTATACGAAAAAAATAATGTCATTGGAGTTAAAGGAAATTTTGATAATGGTAAAGAAAAAGAATTTTTTGCAAATGTAATCATCGGAGCGGATGGCCCATATTCAACAGTTTCAAGAAAAACTGGATGCTATAATGCCGATGGTAAGTATACAGCAGTTGGTTTAAGATGCTATTATGAAAATATTGGCGGATTGACTGATCAAATAGAACTTCATTATGTCGGGGAAACTATACCTGGCTACTTTTGGATATTCCCTATTGGAAATAATAAAGCAAATATCGGAGTGGGTTTATTAAAAAGTAGAGCTAAGAAGAAAAGTCTTAAGCTTTATGATATTATGCAGAAAGTTATTAATTCGGAAAATTTTATTAATCGATTTAAAAATGCGATAGCTTTGGAAAAACCAAAGGGATGGAACTTACCTTTTGGTAATACAAGAAGAGAAAATCATGGAGACGGATTTATACTTCTTGGTGATGCTGCTGGATTGGTTGACCCATTTACAGGTGAAGGCATTGGCAATGCAATGGAATCAGGTAAAATAGCCGCAGAGACTATAATTGAAGCAAAGAAAGTAAATGATTACTCAAAGAAGTTCCTTTCAACATATGATGAAAAATTATGGGATTATTTAGGAAGTGAGTTAGACACCAGCACTTTGCTCTTAAAGTTAGCGCATTATAAAATATTACTTAATTTTGTAATAGATCGAGCAAGTAGGAATAAAAAAGTTAAGGATGTGATTTCAGGAATGCTTGCTGATGAGGTCCCGAAAACAGAATTATCTAATCCTATGTTTTATTTAAAAACTTTATTTAGTTAAGCAATTGAACAGAAAAACATTACTAAAAGAATTAAATCTTTCGACTTTTGTTGCTTTAGATTTTGAGACAACTGGTCTTGATCCTAATTATGATAAAGTTATCGAAGTTGCTGCTATTTTATTTAAAAACGGCGAGCCAAAAAAAACATTTTCTACTTTAATAAATCCGGAACAAAATATTTCTCCTTTCATTACTAATATTACTGGAATTTCAAATTCGATGGTTTCCGATGCACCTAAAGAAAAAGATATTATCGGTGAATTAGTAAAGATTCTTGGTCATCACCCCGTTGTGGCTCATAACATAAAGTTTGATTGGAGTTTTATAAAAAGTTTATGCGAAAGGTATAATATCGATATACCTAAAAATCCACTTTATGACACACTCCAATTAGCAAGGTCTGTATTATACGATCATCCGGTATTTAATCTAACTGCTTTATCTGAGTTTTATGGTCAGGATGCTTCAGGTAGTCATAGAGCAGAAAAAGATACAGAAAATTGTGGACTCATTTTTCTACACCTTTTAGATGAGCTTATGTGTTACAACCTTGAAGAAATTTCAAGTGTCTTATCTGTTTTAGATAAATATGAAATTGCAAATAAAAAACTATACGTAGATGCTGCAAATATGCTTCTTAAAAGTGGTGATTTAAAAACCCCTCTAAATAAAAGAATCATAGATAGAAAGTTAGGCGATAGCATTTTTTCTTTTAAAGGTGATAGAAACATCCAAAATCTAACTGCATCTGATGTTTTTGGATCTGAGGGTGTTCTTTCGAAAAAATATAAATGGTTTGAAGACAGGGCAAATCAGGTTGAATATGCCAATACCTGCGATGAAATTTTAAGTGGAAACAATTCAGGTGTACTTGAAGCAGGAACAGGTTTAGGGAAATCTATGGGATACCTTTTTGCTGCTATTAAAAGAAAATATGAATCTGATTCTAGAGGGCCTGTAGTAATCGCATGCAATACCAAACATTTGCAAGATCAATTATTTTACAAAGATTTACCAAAACTATCAGAAGCATTAGAAACCTCTGTAAAGGCCTTACTAATTAAAGGACGTAAAAACTACATTTGTAAAACTAGGTTTGATTGGCTTGTTAGTGATCGTAATAATGTGAGTGTGGATGATATTGAGGCTATTCTACCGATTATCTTTTGGTTGCAACATACTAAATCTGGTGATTTATCCGAATGTAATGGTTTTTCAAATTCAAGAAAAAAATGGATTACTTCATTGATATGTAGTGATACTGGTTTTTGTACCGGTGATATTTGTGGGCGCAATAATGGTTGTTATTATGGCTCAATAAGAAAATTAATGTATGAAGCGGATATATTAGTTGCCAATCACTCACTTCTTCTTTCTGAAGCTAAAGTACCTGGAATTCTTCCTGAACATGATTCAATTATTATTGATGAGGTTCATAATCTAGTTAGAGGTGGTTATGATCAGTTTAAGGTTGAGCTCAATCATAACAATGTTGTCTCATTATTAAATTCAATAAACCCCAATCACCCAAGATCAAAAAGATGGAATAATATTTTGGAATCTATTGGGGATACTGAACCATCTTTGAAAATTTTAAAAGAAAAGCTAAAACTTGAATTAGAATATATAAAAATATCATTTGACAAATTTATGGAGCAGTTAGCAATCAATAATGAAAATCAATTTGATATTGGTAAAGCCTATCAAGAAAGGCCAATTATCCAATCTTTATCCAAAGAATATTCATCTCTTAATAAAGAGCTGTCTAGTTTTTTAGATCACTCTCAAAGATTATTAGTATGTTTTACTAATTTGAGAAATTTTGTATCTAAGGTTGATGCGAAAAAAACAAAGTATCTTTACTTACATAGTGTTCTAGATAAAGGACTTGAAAATATAAATGCATTAAATGATTCAATAAATCTTTTAACTACAGCACAGGATAATGAATGGGTTTATTGGAAAGAAGGGTATTATAATTCAAGGAAAGACATTGATAACCAACTCCAGGTTTCCTTGCATGCATCAAAAATTGATATCTCAGAAATATTGCGAAACCGTCTATATAATAAAAACTCTAACTTTATATTGACATCAGCTACAATCAAAGTTGAAGAATCATTTAACTATTTTCTCCAGAGAAATGGACTTATTGATAATGAAAATTTACTTACAAGAGATTATGTTAGCCCTTTTTCTTATCAAGACCAGGTAAAATATTTTCAATATGGTGGTTCTAAAGATATAACAAATGATATTTCCGAATTATCAGATTTGATTTATCATGTTCACAAAACTTTTAAAAAAAGAACCATGGTTCTTTTTACATCTGTTAAAATGTTAGAGAACGTTTCCAAAAAAATTAAAGAGAGATTAGGTGGTAAGAAAATACCTCTATTTGCTCAATCGAGAGGCGCATCTAAGCCTTCAATTATAAAAGGTATGCATTCAAATGAAAATGCTTTATTATTTGGAACAAATAGTTTTTGGGAAGGTGTAGACCTCCCTGGTGAATTACTTGAGGTACTGATTGTTGTTAAGCTTCCTTTTGATGTGCCATCAGACCCGCTAATTAAATCATATTCAAACTATTTAGACGTCAATGGCGTAAACAGCTTTATGAATTTTACAGTTCCTGAATGTGCTACTAGGTTCAGACAGGGCTTTGGAAGGTTAATTAGAACGACATTTGACTCTGGGGTATTTATAAGTCTAGATAACAGAATTATTACAAAAAGGTATGGAGATGTAATTCTAAATAGTATTCCGACAGACCCAGAAATTTTTAAAAATTATAATTCTATTTACTAGAGTTTATTTCAAAGGTTAATCCTTTGTAATAAATGTTCACTTCATTCTAAATTACTCGATGTCATCCCTTCGCATAACTAAAAAATCATATAGCTTTTACGATTTTTTTCCATTACTAAATAAATCTGTTAAAATTAGTTTAGATAAAGATGTAAAAAGAAAGGTAAGTACTTCTTATAAACATTTACTAAGTCTTTTATCTTCAGGAAAAACAATTTATGGCGTAAATACTGGATTTGGCAGGCTAAGTCAAATAAAAATTAAAGATTCAGACCAATCAAGATTACAATTAAATTTAGTTCGTAGCCATTCAGCTGGTGTGGGAAATAATCTTGATCCTGGTATTGTTAGAGTCATAATGGCATTAAAAGTATTGAATTATTCACATGGCTATAGCGGCGTTCATCCAGATACTGTTAAAAAACTAGTTCAATTTTTAAATAATGATATAATTCCAGTTGTACCTGAAAAAGGCTCTGTTGGAGCTAGTGGCGATTTAGCGCAATTAGCGCATATAGCTAGTTCGATAATTGGAGAAGGGAAGGTACTTCAAAATGGTAGAGCGTTACACTCAAAAACAGTTTTAAAAAAATTAAAAATTTCACCATTAATTTTGCATCAAAAAGATGGAATTAGTTTAGTTAATGGCACTCAGTTTTCTACAGCTTTAGCTATAAAAAGCCTATCCAATGGAATTAATTTATTGGACGCTGCTGATAGTATCGGCTCTCTATCAGTTGAAACGAGTTTATCAAGTAGGGATACATTTAGTCCTGGCATACACAAGTTGAAAATGCACAAGGGGCAAATTATATCAGCAAAAAATGTTTGGAATATGACATCAGAAAGTGAAATTGTTAAGTCTCATAAAGATTGTGAAATTGTTCAAGATCCGTATAGCTTTAGATGCATACCTCATATTCATGGTGCATGTAGAGACGCTTTGTATCAATCATCTGAAACAATTAATAAAGAAATTAATAGTGTAAGTGACAATCCGTTGATTTTGAGTAAAAGTAAAGTTGGGTTTTCAGGTCATTTTCATGCTGAGCATGTTGCTATTTCACTTGATCATATGGCAATAGCCATAGCGGAGATTGGTGCTATCTCAGAAAGAAGAATTCATTATTTTATGAAAGGTGCAGAGGGCAGGTTCCAACCTTTTTTAGCTAAAAATCCTGGTCTGGAATCTGGTTATATGCTTGCGCATGTTACCGCATCAGCATTAGCATCTGAAAATAAAACACTTGCCCATCCTGCTAGCGTAGATTCAATTCCTACATCAGGGGGACAAGAAGATTTAGTGAGTATGGCTCCATGGGCAGGTTCAAAATTATTAAAGATTCAAGATAATGTATCTAATATCCTAGCAATAGAATTATTAATTGCTGGGGCAGCATTTAAGTTAAATAATTCAAAATTAAAACCAGGTAAGGGTACGGGGTTAATTCTGAAACATATTAAACACGTTATTCGTTCTGATATGGGAGATAGAGAATTAAGTAGTGAGATAAATAGCTTAAAAGCTGTAATTGATGATGGTAAAATATTTGAAAAATTAAAAAATAAAGGTTACTTGGAGTAGTAAATGGATAATAAAATAAAATTTAAAAAGGGCTATACATTTGATGATGTACTTTTGGTACCACAAAGGTCTAAAATATTACCTAAAGACACAATTCTTAAAACCAGACTTACAAATGATATAAAATTAAATATTCCTATTATGAGCGCAGCTATGGACACTGTAACAGAAGAGGATATGGCAATTGCGATGTCTAGAGAGGGAGGAATTGGAGTAATTCATAAAAATTGTTCTATTGAATCTCAAAAATATATGGTTGATAAGGTTAAACGGTCTGAAAGTGGTATGATTTTAAAACCAGTAACAGTTAGGCCAGATCAAAATATTCAAGATGCTAGAAATATTATGTCCGAGTTTAGAATCAGTGGGCTGCCAGTTGTGAAAGATGATAAACTTGTAGGTATAATTACTAATAGAGATATTAGGTTTCAAATAGATGGAAATCTAGAAGTTTCATCCTGTATGACTGCTGATAATTTAATTACTGTTCCTTTAGATACTTCTCTGGAGGACGCAGAAAAATTACTTCATGAGCATCGAATAGAGAAACTTCTAGTCGTAAATGAATCTGGAGATTTAGCTGGATTAATCACTGTTAAGGATATAAAAAAGAAGCAGCAGTATCCACATGCATGTAAAGATAGAAATGGTAGGCTAAGAGTCGCCGCAGCTGTAGGGGTTGCTGGTGATACAGCTGAAAGAGTCAAAGAGCTTGTTAATGCTGAAGTAGATGTAATTGTGGTTGATACTGCTCATGGACACTCTCGAGGTGTTTTGGATACTATTTCGCTGTTAAAAAATCAAAACTCTAATATTTCTATTATTGCTGGTAATGTTGCTACTAGTTTTGGAGCTGAAGCACTTATTGATGCAGGAGTAGATTGCGTAAAAGTGGGAATTGGAGCTGGCGCTAGCTGTACTACTAGAATCGTTGCAGGTGTTGGTGTACCTCAATTAACAGCCATTATTGATACTGTTGAAATTGCAAAGAAAAAAAATATTCCTATAATTGCTGATGGAGGATTAAGGTATAGTGGAGATATTGCAAAAGCACTTGCTGCTGGAGCAGATACGATCATGCTTGGTAGCGTATTAGCAGGAATGGATGAAAGTCCTGGAGAAACTATACTGTATGAAGGAAGACAGTACAAAACATTTAGAGGAATGGGTTCTATGGGAGCAATGGAAGAAGGTAGTGGTGATCGTTATTTTCAAGAAGATACTGATAATAAAAAACTAGTACCAGAAGGCATTGAAGGAATGGTTCCTGTTCGTGGACCTGTAAAAAATACAATACATCAGCTTACAGGAGGGATTAGAGCTTCTATGGGATACTGTGGTTGTAAAAATATAGAAGAATTTGGACGCAAATCAGAATTTATCGAAATTACATCCGCTGGGGTAAGAGAGAGTCATCCCCATGAAGTTAGAATTGTAAAAGAGGCGCCGAATTATTCGCCCTCAGAAAACTAGGATATTCTAGTTTAATGAGTTTAAATGGCGAGTAATCTTAGACTTTCTTCTTCCAGCTGTATTTTTATGAAGCAGACCTTTACTAGCAGCTTTATCAATATAGCTAACTGCAATAGTATATTCGGTCTGAGCCTTATCTTTTTCAGTGGATTCTAGAACCCTTTTAATTTGTGTGCGAAGTCTAGACATATCAGATATGTTTTTTGCTCTTCTCTTTACGTCTTGACGTTCTCGCTTTATTTGTTGTGGATGTCTATCCATTATTTGTATTTCCTTTTAATTAAAGACGCTCAAATTAGCATATAATGGTTTTTGTAGTCAATGAACGATTTTCAATAAATTAGAAATAGAAAAGATGATTATTTCAATATCAATAGTTAGCGTATATTAATTCTTTATGAACAAGTTTGATTATAAAAATATATTTAAAAATAAGCATGTAGCTGTGTCTCGTGCTATTTCAATGGTTGAAAATAATGACCCGAACATTGTTCATTTTTACAATGAGGTTTATAAGAAATCAAATAGTGCATTGCGCATAGGCATCACAGGCCCTCCAGGGGCTGGGAAAAGTACCTTAGTTGATCAGTTAATATCATGTTTTTTATCTGAAAAAAAATCTGTTGGAGTGGTTGCTATTGATCCAAGTAGTCCGTTTAGTGGCGGAGCACTATTAGGTGATAGAGTTAGAATGAGTAAATATTCCGATAATGACGATGTCTACATTCGAAGTATGGGGAATAGGGGCGATCTGGGAGGCTTGTCTAGAAAAGCTCAAGAAGCTGGTGATATATTAGCAGCAAGCGGAAAGGATGTAGTTATATTCGAAACTGTTGGTGTCGGTCAAGCTGAACATGACATTGTAAATGCTGCGGATTATACTGCTGTTGTTTTGGTACCTGAATCTGGTGATGAGGTGCAGTTAATGAAAGCTGGTATTATTGAGATTGCTGATATTTTTATCATCAATAAATCAGATAGACCTGGTTCTAAACGTATTGAACGAACATTGACAGATATCCTGCATAGTTTTAGTAAGGAGGGTAGTCATATTCCAGAAGTAATGAACGTAACAGCAAGTATTGGAGAGGGCGTAAAAGAATTGTTTGCAAAAATAATTGATGATATTGATTTATTCGAAAAAAATGGTAATCTAAAAAAAAGAAGGCTTAATAGGTATGAAAATAGAATTAAGTCTTTAATATCTGAAAGATTGGACAATGAGTTTTGGATAAAAGAACGTGAAGATTTATTCAAAAATATCACTGGTTCCATTAATTCTGTAGATACTCCTCCGAATTCTGTTGTTAAACAGCTTATCTCAAATTTTAAAATTAAATAAAATGAGTAATCAGACAAAATCTATGAGTTTCATAGATCATCTTGAAGAATTAAGGTGGCGAATTATAAAAATGATTTCCTCAATCATTTTAGGAGGGGTAGCAACTTTTTTCTTTATTGATTTTTTTTTAGAACTACTTTTAAAACCACTTGAAAATATTGATAGTGGAAATCCGATAAGTTTACAAGTTCTTTCAGTCCAAGGTATGTTTATTATAAAGTGGAGTATTGCCTTGATTGGAGGACTAATAACCTCTGTACCCGTCATAACCTATCAATTATGGAAATTCATATCTCCTGGTTTATATGCGAATGAAAAAGGTTTTGTTTTACCTCTAGTTATATTTTCATTTATTTCATTTCTATTAGGCATATTTTTTAGTTATATAATTTTAATTCCATATTGTCTAAATTTTTTTGCAAGCTTATCGGGTGATAATATTTTAAATAATTTTTCCATTAATCATTATTTTAGTTTTATTACATGGCTTTTACTGGGCTGCGGCATAGTTTTTCAGTTACCTGTCATCTCATTTTTACTATCAACAATTGGTTTGTTAACACCTGCCTTCATGAGACACTTTAGAAGGCATGCTGTTGTGGCAATCTTTATTATATCATCATTTATTACACCACCAGACCCTGTAAGTATGTTGGTCATGGCTTTTCCACTTATTATTTTATATGAGCTTAGTATAGGGGTTTCATGGATAGTAAATCGCGGTAAAGAATTTGATAGCGAATAGTAACTAAATTTATTAGAGACATGAGTGCATTAGATAAAATAAAAGAGCCAATTACTAAAGATATAATTGAATTTCAATCAGAGTTTAAGTTCGCTCTGAATTCAGAAGTGAAGATGATTAATTCAATATCGGGATATTTAGTAAAAAACAGAGGAAAGACTATAAGACCAATTTTGACTCTACTTTGCTCTAGGCTTTGCGGAGAGCCTACTAATTTTTCTTATAAAGCTGCAGCAATGATGGAACTATTGCATGTTGCTACCTTAATTCATGATGACATAGTTGATGATGCAAAAATGAGAAGAGGAAAGCCATCTATAAAACAAATATGGAAAAATAAAATTTCTGTTCTTATGGGCGATTTCATTTTAAGTAAAGCACTGATTAATATGGTAAATCTTAGAAATTTTGATGCTCTAGACCTTATCTCTCAAACTGCTGAAAAGCTTAGTGCTGGTGAAATAATGCAAATTGAAAAAAGTTTAACTAGAAGTATGCCTAAAGAAGTTTATTATGAAATGATTAATCAAAAAACGGCATCCTTGATTGCTGCTAGTTGTGAACTTGGAGCAATAACAACCACAAATAGTAAAGAAGATAGAAAGTCTACCTTTGATTATGGTGATAATCTAGGTATGGCGTTTCAAATAAAAGATGACCTTTTTGATTTTCTAGGCTCAGAAAATGAAACTGGAAAAGACTCAGGAGGAGATGTGAAAAAAAACATGATTACTTTGCCCTTAATCTTTTCTTTGGAGAACTCATCTAGGTCTGAAAGGAATAAACTAAAATCGCTAGTTAAAAGTAAGAAAAAATCATCTGCAGATTTAAAAAATATTAGCGAAATGATTTCAGAACTTGGCGGGTTTGAATATGCGAATAAAAAGCTAAATGAGTTTTCTGAAAAAGCAGTTAGCGCTATCTCAAGTTATGAGGAAACTGAAGTAAAAAATTCTCTCATTGAATTAGTTTCTTTTAATATAAATCGAACTAGATAAAATGGTTCATCCTAAAAAAATTCTAATTATTCGGTTTAGTTCAATCGGTGATATTGTCCTTACTACATCTTTTCTTTCAACAATAAAAGCACAATTTCCTGAATCAGAAGTTCATTTTATGACATTAGATAGCTTTTCTTCAATGTTAGAAAATCAACCACACATAGATAGAGTATTAGAGGTAAATAGGAAATCAGGATATAAAGATCTGTCTGAACTAAATAATTTCATAAAAAAATCAAAGTATGATAAAATATTTGATTTGCATAGTTCAATAAGATCACTGATTATAACAATGGGACTCAGAGATAATGTCTCAAGGATAAAAAAACCTAGATTGTTAAGGTTTTTTTTATTTCAGTTTCACATAAATATGTTCCCTAGAAACTTTTCAGCAATTCATATGTATCATCAGTGTTTAGACCTTGAAGATATTTCGTCTTTTCCCTCAACTGTTTTAGCTGTTAGTAACCTTGAAAAAGAAATTGCTAAAAAAATGCTTAAAGAATATGGTGTAAATAATCAATTTGTTGCTTTAGTACCAGGAGCAGCTTGGGAGCGTAAGCAATGGAGTGTCGAA
>Ga0208410_1000719_pt1 | contig 18550 bp, 20 predicted proteins | sample ETN02SmetaG_3_FD_185787 | JGI IMG/M metagenome (GOLD analysis project Ga0208410, IMG submission 185787) | Marine microbial and viral communities from oxygen minimum zone, Eastern Pacific Ocean - ETNP2014F10-02SV257 (SPAdes) (version 2) | ecosystem: Environmental > Aquatic > Marine > Oceanic ... | reverse complement strand
ACAATTGACTATACTCATGGTTGTAGGTGGCGTCTTAGGAATCGTTTCTTGGATTGGCTATCAAATGGCTACAACTTCGGCAAAACCTTCTTCATTAATTGATGATAATTAGTTTTTAGAAATTTTTACATCAACTACGGTTTGATAAAATCTTGGTCCTACAGGTCTAACATTTCGTGAAGTTATTATTTTTGCTTTTGTTTTGTTTACGCTCATAAAATGTTCTTCAGATAATTTTGGCGCATCTTGTTTTTTGTCAGCATGCATATGAGAATAATAATGAATTATTCCTTTATCTTTTAATCCATTTAATGCTGAATCTAAAAACTCATCAGAACGTTCAGGCAATAACATCAACACTCTGTCTGCTTTACCTGACAATTGTTCTTCAATTACTTGAGTTGCATCTCCGTTCAAAGAGATAACCTCACCTTTTAGTTTGTTAATCTGAGCATTTTCTTTACACAGTTGTGCTGCAACCGGATTGAGATCAATATTGTATACAGTACATGAAGTATCTTTTGCTGCAAGTATGGAAAACATTCCTACGCCTCCAAACATATTGATTACCACCTCTCCATCATTTACCAATCCTGCAATTCGTTCTCTTTCTGTTGATAATCGTGGTGAAAAGAACGCTTTTTCCACATCTACGATGAATCTACATCCATTTTCTTTGTATTCTGTTTGAGTTTTGTCTTCTCCTGCAATCACTTCAAGTTTTCTTGTTCTAAAATCACCTTCTACTGGAGATGATTGATAAAAAATAGAATTTGCTGTACTGACCTGTTCTAGTAATGTTTTTCCAATGATCTGTTTTTTTGAAACTAATGAATCAGGAATTCGTACAATAATGATATCTCCAATTTGATCAAATGCAGAGATTAACTGTTCATTTTCTTCTTTGGAGAGAACATCTTGTAAGACTCTCTTTAGCATCTTGGTCATTTTCTAAAATAATAGTTACCTGTTGATTTTTGTTCTTTATCTAATCTACTTGCTTCTTTGTTAACTCGATGTCTACTTGTCTTCTCATCTTTTCTAAATGAAATGTCAAGTGATTCTAAAAATCTGTTCATTGCATCTGTCTTTGGCATTGGAGATGTTGCAACTCCTTCTACACTTGATGTTCCTTCAAAAATTACCATGGAATCTGAAACCAAATCCATCAATTGAAGATCATGGTCTATGATTATTGCAGATTTGCCAAACGAGCGTACAAATTTCTGTAAGAACTTGGCAACTGCAATTCTATCTTCGACATCTAAAAATGCTGATGGCTCATCTAGTGCATACAAATCCACTTTTTGTAGCAAACATGATGCTATTGCAACTTTTTGAAGCTCTCCTCCTGACAAATTTTTCACTGATTTGTTATACAATTTTTTTAATTTCAGAGGATCCAAAATCTGTTCTTCTTCTGCACTTCCTTCAATTGTAGAGCCATTTGCTTTTTCTAAAACAGAAATTACCTCCACATCAATATCATTTGAAAGATACTGTGGTTTGTATGAAATCTTAATTTTTTTATCAACTGCACCTGTTGTTGGTTTTTCAACTCCTGCAATCATTTTCATCATTGTAGTTTTTCCCAATGCGTTTGCGCCCATTATTCCAAGTAATTCTCCTTTTCTTACAGTTCCTGGCTCAATTGAAACTGAAAATGAATCATATTTTTTTTCTAATTTTGGATATGAAACAATTGTATCGCCTTCTAGTATCTCATCACCTGATGTTGATGCATCAAAAGTGAATTTTTTATCTCTAAATCTAACATTTTCAGTTGGAAGATAGCCGTCAAGAAATACGTTAATGCCTACTTTGGTTGATAATACATTTGAAACAATTCCGTATGCTGCAGGAACTCCATACAATACCTCGATATAATCACTGAGAAAATCAAGTAATGTTAGATCGTGTTCTACTACCATCACACTTTTTCCTTCTTCTGCAAGACCGTGAATTACTCTTGCCACTCCTGTTCTCTGAAATACATCATTGTATGAAGATGGTTCGTCAAAAAAGTAAAAATCTGATTCTCTTGATGCTGCAGTTGCAACTGATAATCTTTGAAGTTCGCCTCCACTGAGTTCTTTAAGATTCTGTTCTAAAGAATTTTCTAGTCCTAACTGTTTTACTAAATCTCTAGAGGTTCCTCTCTGATCGAATTTATCTAAAAGTTCTTTTCCTGTTCCGTCAAATGCATCTGCAATTGTATGAACTTGTTGTGGTTTGATTGATGCTTTAATCTCACCATTTTTTATTTTTTCAAAATGTGCTTTTAGTTCTGTACCTTTGTAATATTTCAAAATCTCATCCCACTCTGGTGGTTGTTCATAATTTCCAAGATTTGGTTTTAAGACACCTGATAAAATATTGACAACGGTACTTTTTCCCATACCGTTTCTTCCAAGTAATCCAACTACCTCACCTTTTTTTGGAGTTGGTAATTTGTACAACCTAAATGAATTCACTCCATACTGATGAATTTTATCTGTCTTTAGCTCAGTAGCTAAATTCACGATTGTAATTGCATCAAATGGACAAACCTTTACGCAAATTCCACATCCGTTACAGATATCTTCATCAATTCTTGCTTTTTTGGTCTCCTCATTGAGAACAATACAGTCTGCTCCTGATTTATTGACTGGGCAGTATTTGATACATTCCAACCCACATTTTTTGGGTTGACATAATTCCTTGTCTAATACTGCAACACGATGTGTCATAACGTTATTCGCTGTCGGTTTAATTTATACTTCTATGAATAATATTCTTCAAAAAATCTGTTCACGATTTTTTAGTTAGCTTATTATGAAAGATAATTTGGTAAAATGTTAAGCCGGCCATAGCGTTTGGGTGCGACCCAATCCCATTCCGAACTTGGAAGTCAAACCAAATGTCGCTGCTGTGTTACTGACATGCGAGAGCCGTTGGGAAGCAACAGTGCTGGCATCTTTTTAATTCAATTAACTATAAGTTACTGCCACATTGTACCAAAATATGGTAAATTGTTCTGTTTGTGGTGAAAAATTTGATAGTGATATACGATTTCTAAATCACATGATGGAAAAACATGGTTTTAGAAACCCCAACATTGACAAACCAGATCGTAACAGTCGTGGTTACTAACAACAATAGCTCTATAAGTCGCTAAAATTGAGTTGTTCGTACAAGCAACATGATAAAAAAACAACTAGAGAAGACACTCAAAGATGCAATCAAAGAAGATGCATACATTATTGGTACAAAACAAGTCTCTGGTAATCTTTCAAAATCCAAACTTGTACTTCTTTCAAGATCTGTACCAAGTCATATCAGTGAAAAAATAGAAAATGACGCAAAAAAATCAAACGTTTCAACAATCTCATACGATGACACCTCTGTTAACCTTGGAAAACTCTGTGGATTACAATTTAGAGTTTCTGCAATATCACTAACCAACATCGCTGACGCTGATATCAAAACACTACAAAAAGAAACAGATTCCAAATGATGTTGTTAAAAACTTATCCAAAATCAAAAACCAATCAAGGTTTAAATGAGACTGAAAATTTTTTTGAATAATTAGAATGACTATGACACAAGAAATCAAACCTATCTCACAAGAAATCAAATTAACTACTGATCAAATGAAGTTGATGTCATTATTTCAAAATATTACTAAAGCCACTGCTCGTGATTGTATAGAAGATGAAAAACGTGATAGAATCATCTTTGTTGTTAATGAAGGAAAAATGGGTTTGGCAATTGGTAAAGGTGGAGCACACATTAAATCACTTCAAAGCAAAATTGATAGAAGCGTTGAACTTGTTGAATATAATGAAGACCCAATACAACTTTTGAAAAATATACTAAATGAAAAATACATTACTGATATCAAAATTTCTGAAAGATTAGATGGTTCTTTCCAAGCTAACGTTGAAGTTGACGGTGCAAAGAAAGGAGTCGTAGTAGGACGTGAAGGTCGAAATGCAGAGAAGGCAAGAATACTTGCACGAAGATACTTCAACATTACATATGTAATGATTAATAGCAAGGAACAAGCTTTCGAGTGGTAATAATGGCAAAATCACCTCTAGGACTATTTGCAGGACGAGATCTTCGTAACAAGAAGAAACAGCAACGCTGGGCTATCTCAACTTACAAAAGAAGAGAATTAGGATTAGATAGAAAATCAAACCCATTTGCAGGTGCTCCTCAAGCAAAAGGTATTGTCTTAGAAAAAGTAGGTGTTGAAGCAAAACAGCCAAACTCTGCTGTAAGAAAATGTGTTAGAGTACAATTAATTAAAAATGGTAAATCAATCACTGCATTTCTTCCACGTGACGGTGCAATGAATTTCATCGATGAACACGATGAAGTACATGTAGAAGGAATGGGTGCAACTCAAGGTGGTGCAATGGGAGATATTCCTGGTGTACGTTTCAAAGTTTTCAAAGTTAACAATACATCATTACGTCAACTAGTCGAAGGAAAGAAGGAAAAACCAAGAAGATAGAGATATGGCTGAAAATAAATTACTCTTATTTAGAAAATGGGATACTTCTGAAATTGAGATTAAAGATTTAGGTCTACAAACACACATTGTTGGTGATAAAACACTTTCAGCAATTTCATTAAAACCACAAATTTATCCAATCGATTATGGTCGTTCAGCATTAAAGAGATTCAACAAAGGCGATGTTCACATTGTAGAAAGATTAGCAAACAAACTAATGCATTTTGGTAAAAAATATGCTAAAAACACTGGAAGACAAGGTGGTAAAAAACAACATTCACTAAATATCATTAAACTTGCATTTGAGATAATTAATCTAAAAACTGGTCAAAACCCTGTAGAGGTACTAGTTCGTGCAGTTGAAAATTCTGCACCAAATGAAGATACAACTAGAATTGTTTATGGTGGAACCGTTTACCATGTTTCAGTTGATGTTGCCCCAATTCGTCGTGTTGATTTAGCATTAAGATTCATCGCTGATGCAATCAAAGAAGCAACATTCTCAAACCCAAAACCAATTGAAGAATATATTGCTGAACACTTGATTTTGGCTGCAAACAACGATCCTGCTGCTCCTTCTGTAAAAAAGAAGAATGAGTTAGAAAGAGTCGCACAAGCTTCTAGATAGAATTAAAATACAAAATTTTTTCTGCAAAAATTTTACATATAAAATACAGTAGCCCGGCCCGGACTCGAACCGAGGTCAAAGGCTCCAGGGGCCCCTATGCTTGCCGCTACACTACCGGGCTATACAGAAAATACAAAATGTTTGAATATATTCATTTTTGTAAACTCATTTAATCTTAGTTTCATGTAACGCAGTTCCATAATCAACTTCTGCTTTTAATCTCATGTATGCAACTAATCTATAATGAATAAAGTACGAATCTTTTTCTTTGTAAAGTAATCCTCTTTGAATTAATGATGCTAATCCTCTTGACAATGCATTAATTGAAATTCCATATTTTACACATATTTCATCACGTTTTTTCTGATATTGTGCTAAAGAAAATGATATACTGCTAGTTTCTATGATGAGTGGCCAGATAATCTCTTTCCAAACGAATCTTCTATTTTCAGTTGCTGATGCGTATTTACCTTTTTCACTCAACATTATAATATCAAACTTTATGGATATAAGAAATAGTGTCTCAAAAAGAAATCCAAGAATCGTTGGAGTTGCTTGAAAAAGACTGGGATGTTGATCCAATTCTACATGATTTTGTTTTAGGAAAATACACTGATGTTACAGATTTCACATTAATTGTAAAAGATGTTATATTTCACATTCCATATTTACCAAAAGAAAAAAAATACATCTTATGGAAATGTTATTGGCCTGATTGTCACAATTGTTGTGATAGACAAGGACGATTGCCGTTAACATCTGATGATTTAATCCAAATTGGTCAAGGAATGAAATATCAAAAAACATCCGAATTTGTAAAACAAGAAACTCTAGTTGCAACTCATGAAGAACCTACACCATCAGGTGGATTTTCTGTTATGACAAATGTAAGTCTAAAACGAAAAACAGACGAAACTGAATCTGATGATGGAACGCACATTTCTTGTAGATTTTTGGATGGTGAAGGTGGATGTGGAATACATCCTACACGTCCAGGTGTTTGTTACTTGTATCCATTTTCAACATGGGCACAAAATGAAAAAGGACGTGCACGGGTTCATGCAACATTTCAATTTACTGGAGACTGTCCAGGATTTTATCTCTCTGAATCACTTGATTCTATGAAAGAAGTTTTTGATGATTATTCTAAAACAATTTATGATTATAATATGAAATCAAGTAGAACTCTAAAAGACGGGTTTGGTTCTCTTAGTATGTCTTAGGCTTTTGCAACTTTAAGCAAGTCGCCAATTTTAATATTCATACCAAATCTATCTTCATTCTTTTTCATATATCTGAAAATTGCTATAAAGTCTGGTAGTGCTTTTAGGAAATTGAAATCTTTCTGAATTTTTGCTCTTACAAAATTAAACACTTTGGCATATACACTGTAATGTTTCTCAATTGCTTTTTCATATGCCTTAAAGTCATGCATATTTTTTAAGAAAATCTCCACACATTGCATAGATGGAATAATTCCTTCTCCTAATAATGCATAAACTGTTCCAATAGATTCTCCTACTCCTACTACTTTTCCAGAATAATATGGCTTGCATTTGTTTGGTGTTGCTAGTCGAATTGGACGACCTTTAGTTGCAAGAACTTTTCCACCATGTTTTTTCAAAAATGCATCAGTTGCTTTTATGTGGCCTTTATTGTAATCACCTGCTCCAATATGAGCATATTTTTCTCCTAATGGAAAGTACCAGAAATATCCAGACATGCCTGGAAATGGTTCTATGTAAAAATCATCATAAGGTACACCATTTTCATATTCAACTTTGTATTCGTATGTTGGTAAATAGAAATCCTGTTCCATTTTTGGTAAGTAACTTCTGTTAAATCCAGTACAATCTACTATCATGTCATATTCTTTTTCAATTTCTTCTAATCGTGGTGCTTTTCCATAAATTACATTACAATCTTTTATGAAATCTTTTATCAGTCCAAGTTTATTGTATGTACAAAGTCCTTTCAAACCAATATCAAATTTTATATCATTATTCATTTTTACATGCATTTCTTTTCCGTCATGAATTAAAAAATCATCAAAGTCTCTACCAGTTTTTTTACAAAACTCAGTTAATTCTTGTTTTATTGTACCCCATGCACAAATTGAATCATGTCTTTCTACAGGCATTCTTTCGTATCCAACTACTTCATGTTCAGTATTTTTTAATCTAGCCATGAGATAACTTCCTGCAACTCCCATTCCCATAACTGCAATCTTCATTTGATCTAACTAGTCCATTAACCTAATAAATACAATTCCAGTTTTTACTCAATCAGTATTGCTGGTTTGTATGGTCTTGCATGTCTTGCTTTACCTTTTGGATCGTAAACGTCTGCATCTGATTCCGAATACACCTGAATCTCTACTCCAAACTCTTTTTGTCCAATACTAGATAATTCTGACAAAAGAAATTCTTTTTCATTAAATGAATCTGATTCAAGTTTCATCTTTTTGATTAATTCTGATTCAGAATGCAAATCTTTGATAACTTTTTGAACATAGTCTGGCATTTTTTTAGCGTCAGTGGTTTCAGGATCTGCAATTAATTCCTTCATCACAACTCCCATGTTATTTTGACCTCCAACCATCACACTCAAAATTTTACGATAAATCTTTGATTTTACACTATCTGAATTTACATAGATTACAATTTTTTGTGGAGATATTTTTGTAACTTTGAGAATATTTGCAATATCTTCTATAGTTGATTTTAGTAGTTCTTCAGCTTGAATTACACTTGCATCAATCTTGTCTGAAGAAAATTCAGGCCATGATGATTTTGATACTAGTTCAGTATTTCCTAATTTATCCCACATTTCTTCTGCTACGTGTGGTGCAAACGGAGAAAGCATTGCAACTCTAGATGAATTGATTTGATGCAAAATTCCTGAAACATTGTCTCTTTCTTTGGCTTGTATTCTTTTTTGATACCAGCTCAAATCACTTTCAAATGTAAATAAAATTTCATGTAGTGCTTCTCTTAATCTCATTTTTTCTACAGCTTCTGTTACTTCAGCAATTTTACTTTGAGTTTTTGATAAAATCCACTTGTCTTCTGTTTCCAAGTCGCCAATTTCGCCTTTTTTTAGCATGGAGCATTCTTCTAATAGAGATTCTAACTTGTTTTTAATGCCTGAAACTGATTCCATGTTGAAATCCGCATCTTGAAGTAGCTCAGCTGATGAAATTATTGCTAATCTAATTGGGTCTGCACCATGATCTCTGATTGCAGTACGAAGTGGAATAATATTTCCCATACTTTTAGACATTTTAGCTCCATCCATCATGACACTACCATTAACAACAATTTCTTTTGGCCACAATTTTTCTCCAAATATTGCAGCATGATTCAAAACAAAAAATGATAGGTGGTTCTGCACTAAATCTCGTCCCGAATGTCTTGCATCAACTGGATAGAAATATTGAAACTCTTTTTTCATCATATTGATAATATCCTCACTGAGGTTAGAAGAACTTGTTACTGCTCCCAAATCTCCTTTATCTAAGAAAACATAATCAAAGAACTCTTTTGTGAGATTATCTGCTTCTACAGTTCCATCATTTACAAATCGTGATAATGTGTAATATGCCATGTAAATGACGCTGTCTGATAATGATTCAACAATCCAGTCTTTATCCCATGGGAGTTTAGTCCCTAGTCCTTGTTGTCTTGCACATGCTCGCTCATGTAACCAATTGATCACATCATGAAATTCTGTTTTAATTTTATTTGGAAGAATATTCATGCTGTCAAGACAGTTTCTTGCTAACTTTTTCCATTCTTCATCTCCATAATTAAGGAACCATTGATTGTTCAGGATTTTTACAACACATTCAGCTCCACAGCGACATCTAATTGGAGCATTTTGAAGAGTTGGGAATGACTCTAATTGATTTTTATCTTTTAACCAATCTCTAACCTTATTTCGTCCAAATTCCACTTTCTCATTAACAAAGTCTCCACATTTTTCATTTAATTTTCCATTAACAAATTCTTTGAGATACAATTCTTCAGTTGCTTCTTCTAATTTTGAATCTATTTGATCAGTGACTCCCAATTTTTCACATACATCTTTTGCTGGAATTATTCCATATCCTTCTGTTGTTATGATTGGTATAGGTTCAATTTTAGATGCTAATTCATGATTTTTTGATTTTAAATCCATCAATGCTTGATAATCTTTAGGTGCATGTGCTGGCACTGACATTACCAAGCCTGTTCCAATTCCTGATTCAACAAATTCTGCTTCAAAAATTGGAATTTCTTGTTCTGTATGTGGTGCTTTTGCAAATTTACCTATAATTTCTGTTCCTTTGATGTCTCCTTCAATTGAAATTTCTTTTCCAAAGAATTCTAATTTTTCTGCACACTCTTGTGAAACAATCCATTTCTCATTATCTACGTTGACTTTTTTGTATGTTGTATTTGGATTGACCCAGAGATTTGTAATACCAAAAATTGTTTCAGGTCTTAACGTTGTTATTGGAAATACAAATTCATCTAGTTTGAATTTAACAAGATAGTTTTCATCATTTATCTTTGGTTCAACATCGCCCATTGTATCGTGTTGTGATATTGGGTTTTGATCAACTGGACACCATCCAACTGGATGAGATCCCTGAATAATTCTATCATTATCTCGTAAAGTTGTAATCTGCCATTCAATAAATTTCTGATAACCTGGAACTATGGTTGTAAATTCTCGTCGCCAGTCAATGGAATATCCCATCTCAATCATTCCTGATTTTATTTCTTCATGGAAATAATCTGCAATTTTAATTGGTTCGACAAATGTTTTGATTGCATCTTCTGGAACATGGTATATGTTTCTTAATCCATCAAGAATTTCTTTTTCACCTGCTTGAATTCTTTTTGCCATTCCAAGAACCGGAGTACCTGTGTAATGAAATCCCATTGGAAATAGTACGTTGTATCCTTTCATTCTGTAAAATCTTGCATGAACATCTGCTAGAGTGTATGTTCGTCCATGTCCAATGTGCTGAGGTGAGTTTGGATATGGGTATGCAACAGTAATGAATTTTTTTGGTTTTTCGTTAGGATTTGTTTCAAAGTCTTTAGATTCGTGCCACTTTTTTCTCCATTTCTCATCTAGCTGATTCCAGTTAATTTCCATCTTGTTTACCTATTCGATAATCATGGACTTCGCATTTTTAATTGCATCTTCTTTCTTTGATTTGTCGGTTCCTCCACCTTGAGCAAATTTGGGACTTCCTCCTCCTGCGCCTCCTAAAATCTGAGAAATACTCTTTACAATATCGCCTGCACTCTTTTCTTTTGATATGTCGTCTCCGGCATAAACTATCACTCTAATTTTCTCTCCTTGTTCAAATAATCCACAATACACCATTTTAGGATCATTTTTGCATAATGATTCTCCTAATCCAATATGAAAGACATCATCATAATTATCGCTAGTTGAATAACAGAAATTCACTTTTCCTGATTCTGCTATTTCAATTGTTATTTCGTCAATTGTAGCTGTTCCTTGTTTACATTCTAACAGTGATTTTGCTATAATTGGAATTTTTTCTTTAGCAATCTGTCTTTGTTCCAATCTTTTTTCTTTTTCTTGTTCTTTTAGCTTCCCTTCTTTTTCTTTATCTTCTGAATCTTGTTGTTTCTTTTTCACAAATTCTTTTGCGCTATCTCCTGAGACAAACTCAATTCTTACAACTCCGTCTTGAATTCTTTTTGTCCTTGTGATCTTAATTTGTTCTACATCTGAGGTATTTGCTACATGTGTTCCACCACATGCCTCTATGTCTAAATCGCCGATTGATACAATCCTGACTGATTTAACAGGAACAACACCGCCCTGATAAATTCTAAATCCATATTTCTGTTCTGCAGTACCACGGTCAAAATTTTCTATTTTTACAGGAATGGATTTTTCAATGATGGAATTAGCTGCATCCTCAATTTTCTTAACGTCTTCATCAGTTAGCGCAGAATGGTGTGTGATATCCAGTCTTGCATGGTCTTCTTCTTTAAATGCAGAATGTTGCCATACCCAGGATCCTAGTACACTTCTTGCTGATGTGTTGATGATGTGTGTACTTGTATGATTTTTTGTAATACCATCTCTTCGTTTTGCATCAACTACACAAGAAACTGTATCTCCTTCTTTGGGAACATTTCCTTTTATTTCATGAACTACAATGTTTCCATGTTTTGTAATATCTACAATTTCTTGACCTGCAATTTTTCCGTGATCAGGTTCTTGACCTCCTCCTCTTGCATAAAATGCAGTTCTATCTAAAACAACACAATTTTCAAATGATTTCAAAACTTTTGCATCAAATTCTCTTGGATCATCTTCATAAAATAGCAGTTCTGTATCTGCTACTCCTTCTAATGGTAGATTCACCTGATCTTTTTGTTTTTTTGACTGATGCAAATCAGAAAGTTTGGAGTAAAATGAAGATGGAATCTCTGATATTACCTTCATTTCTTTTAGATATTCTGGAGTGACTCCGTCAGATTCGTAAAGTGTAATCAAATCTTCAACTTTAGGTTCTTTGTTTAATTTACTAACAATTTTCTGCATTCTTTGTTTTGAGCTATCATATCTTCCTGTCTCAATTGATATTATTTCTTTAACATCTTCTCTAGTTTTTTCTAACTCTGGGTATGTATTTTTCAAATAATCAATTTGTATGTCAATTATTTCATCCAAGTCAAATTTTAGTTTCAATCTACCCATGGTTGAAACAATTCGTCTTAACATTATTCGAAGATTGTATCCTCCACCAACATTACTAGGGAGTGCTCCATCTGAAATTGCAAAGATTAGTGTTCTGATATGATCAATTATTAGATAAATTCCCTCTAGTGGAGTAATGATACGGTTAATCTGCTCATCAGATAATCCAGTTGTTTTAATTGCATTTTTCCTTACTTGTGATAAATCATCATACAACTCCAAATTCTTTGCAATTTCGGTGAAATATGGGACAAGTACTGAGGAATTTGTATCAATTCCTGCTTGTTGAATTAATTTTTCTGTTATTGGACCAAAACAACAATCGTACGCAGTAGGTGTTCCCATTGTAATCCATGCAAATCTCTCAAGACCTGCACCCATGTCAATTATTCTCTGATCAAGTGTTTTGTAATCTGAAAGGTCACCTTGAAATTCTGTAAATACTGCATTACCTAATTCTAAACCTCTCACAAAATATTCTAAGGATGAACCAAAAGAACCTCCTCCTTCCCACACATCTTCTACAAATGTAATTTCTTTTTTTGCAATTCCAAATTGTTGCGTTAATAAATTAAAATCAAGATTAACACATTCATCTTTCCAATAACCATTATCATTTGGAATGCTGTGTTGACCAATCATACAAAATGAAGAAAAGTGTCTACCTGTTACTCCAACATTTTCTAAATCTTTGAATCGTAAACATGTTTGCGGAACTACAAGTGGATTTGCAGGAAACTCAAATACAACTTTACTTCCCATAACTCTTTGAAAATCAACAATTGATGCTATTGTAAAATAAAGATCATCTCGCCATCTACATACAACTGGATATCTGTTTATTGATGTATGATTATTTTTAACAAAAAATGATTCTACTTCTTTCCATGATTGCGTATAATCAAATCTCTTTGATGTTGGAGGATCACCAATGAATGAATATGTATCATCTGAATGATCTGGACACTTTACTCTTTCAGAATCTAAAGTCCAAAAGAATCTATTACATGTTGTACATGATTTACGTTCGAATCCTTGATCTTCGAAAAGATTAACATTATAATATCTCTGAGGGTCGGCTGAAAATTTTTCAAGAATCTCTTTTTTATTCATTAGATTTTTGACCTAGTGCCGATATTAAGGATTGTCGATTCAACCGTTAAATATAGAAAAATTTACAAACATTTCATGTTTGGAAGAAAAAAAGGTGAAGTAAAAGAGGGTGATTTTGTATTTACTTCTAGAAAAGATGATGGTGATTATAATAATTTCATATTTGGTACCGTTACTGGAGTAGATGGAAACAAAATTGGTGTAAATGGTTTTTTTGTAAACCCAGTTGGATTAAAAAACAAAGTTTCTCAAGGAAAAGCAGGTCCACGTTCAAAAGAAATACTTCTTTCACCTACCTCTGAGAATTGTATTCTTGCATTAATCTATAGAATTGAATATGAAAATTTCTCTGAAGTGTTAGATATTGAATCTGACAAGGTTGAATTCATTCCAAAACGAACATTCACCGTCTTTGATGGTTGGATTAGAGAATCATTATCTGAATTAATCAATAATGTGTTATCTCTTCCAGCAGGAAGTGAGCAAGATCATGCAAAAAGAATCCTAAAGCAGAAGATGGAGAATCTTTATGATAAAGATCTGAAGAAAAACCTCTATTCTGTTTGTAGAAGCCTAAAGATCCTGATCTAGAGACAATTTTTGATAGCTTTTTATTATGCCTAACGGCTTTTTTGTATATGGAATATGTTTACGCTGCTTTAATGTTGCACAAACTTGAAAAAGAAGTTAACGAAGCTAACGTTTCAAGCGTAGTTAAAGCAACAGGCGCCGAAGTTAATGAAGCCCAAGTTAAAGCACTTGTAGCATCATTGGCTGATGTTAACATCGAAGATGCTATCAAAGCAGCACCTGTAGCAGTTGCCGCAGCAGCACCAGCAGGAGATGCACCAGCAGCAGGTGGAGATGACAAGAAAGAAAAGAAAGCAGAACCACCAAGTGAAAAACAAGAAGAGGCTGCAATGGAAGGTTTATCCTCTCTATTCGGTTAAACTAAGCCCAAAATCTTTTCAACGTTATTAGTGACTATTTTCTATTCTAATTGTCTTGGCAGATTCATCTTTGTCAATTGAATTTTTTATTTACGTTTTAGATCTATTTGGAACCATGGCATTTGCTGTAACTGGTGCATTCAAAGCAATTGAACACAAGGCCGATATTGTTGGAATAATAATTCTTGCAACTATTACTGGTGTTGCAGGTGGTACAATACGTGATGTAATACTTGGAAAATCTCTTCCTAACTCTCTAATTGATCCATCATATGTCATAATTACTGTAGTGTCTGCAATTGTAATCTTCCTTTTACATTCAAAAATGAAAAAACATTGGAATGTATTTCTAAAATTTGATGCAATTGGATTAGGAGTTTTTACTGTAATTGGAGCTACTTTTGCCTATAACATGTTTGGAATGAACTTCCTAGTGATTGTACTATCAGGCATGCTTACTGCAATTGGTGGAGGAATACTCCGTGATGTCTTTGTTAGCCAAACTCCTATAGTATTTGTTAAAGAATTGTATGCTTCGGCTAGCTTTTTGGGAGCATCAGTATTCTATATTGTAGTATTTTTGACAAATGATGTCTATGCAGGAATGATTTCTGGATTATTATTAGCTACAGGACTGAGAATGGTGGCAATGAAGTATAATTGGAACTTGCCTAAAGTAAAAAGTAGTTAATTTATGCTGGTGTGTAGTCTTTTGCTTTTGAGGCTACGCCTTGTGCTTGACCATGAGCCTTTTGCAATACTTGCTCTTTGGTATCTTCTGTTAGATATCCTGCTTCAGTTGAAACAGAACGTGCAGATTGAGCTGCCTTTGCCAAAATTTGTTCGATATTGTCTGCAGTGATATATGCTGCTTCAATTGAAAGTGAGATTGCTTGTTGATGGGCTTGAGCCAAATCATTTCTGAATTTCTCAACATCAATAATCATCTCATCTTGTTGATAGACTAATCCTTCTTCTAGTGCAGCATTCAAAACTATGCCTGCCTCGATTGCTTTAATGTCTAGTTTAGATAAAAGCCCTGCAAGTTTTTCAGATATTGGTTCTCCTTTCTTTACTGGAATTGTCTCTTTCATAATCCAGATTGTACCTTGATCAATCTTAGTAGCAATTCCGTTTTCTTTAAAGTCAGTAAGCATTGGTCCTGGTGCAATTCCTGTGTTCTTTGGTGGAATTACAACATCCATACTTGCGGTGTCTCCACCTCTTGCAAATAACATGACTTTGTTTTTTCCTAATAGAACGTTAAGTTTGAATGGAGACATGTTTGTAAACATGAAAACACATTGACCTGTGATTTTTTCAGATAATTTGTCTATGCCAGTAACTCCTGCTTTTGCAAAAGCAAGTCTTGCTACTTTATCTTTAATGCTGACAATTTCTACTTCGCCTTGAAGTGTTTTTCTTAATGGAAGTAATTGTGATCCTCTAACCTTCTCCATTCTTACAAGTGCTAGTACTTTGTATTTTTTTGGAAGCTCTTGTAATTGTTGATACATCTGTGCTTTTTTCTTTGGATATGTAGTTCTATTCTCATGCATTTTATTTTGTCACCTTGTGTTCTAGTTTTGCTGCTTTTCCCATTGTTGTTTTAATCATATATTTTCTAATGTTTTTATCTCCATTTGGAAATTTAGTTTTCAAATTATTAATTACTGCAATTGCATTTGCGGCTACTTGATGTTCATCCATTTCGGTGTCTCCTATTTTGCATGAGATTGAAAGTGAATTTTTTACTCTAACTCTAATTGATGTCTTAAATCTACTAAGGAATGATTCTATAGGTGCATTAAATGGAACTGGTGTTGGCATTTTTCCTCTAGGTCCTAAGAGTTGTCCTAATGATTTACCTACTACCGGCATTAGTTTTGTATCTGCTAAAAAGAAATCATATTTGTTGATTAATTTTCTACTTGCTCTTTTATCCTCTGCTAATTTATTCACACTATCATTATCTAAAACTTCATCTGCTTTTGCCTCTTTTGCTTTTAGACCCATATCTCCTGATGCCATTACACAAACTGCTGCTGGTTTTGACATTTGATTTGGTAGTTGAATTACCTCATTAAACGCAAATCCTTTTTTCACATCTATGTCTTTTAGAGTGATGTAAAGTTCAAGTGATTCTTTGAACTTACGTTCTTTTTCACTTTTCTTTGCTTCTTGGATTAATGTAACTATTTCAGACTCGTTTACCATGTCAAAAACCTTAATCTCTCACTTATTATCGTTTAGAGTAATTATTTCCGATTGCATCATTTTTCTAAAATTAACGTATCTTTTTCTAAATTTTGGTAAAATTGTGGCTCATTTTGGCAAAACTTACATTTACTACTAAAATTTACTTATTTTAAGAAATGGCTAAAGTAGATGATTTAGATCTCAGTTTATTATCCGAACTAAAAAAAGATGGAAGCATTTCAATTCCACTTTTAGCAAAAAAACTAAACATCAACGCATCTGTTTTGTACAGTAGAATAAAGAGACTGATAAAAAAGAAGATGATAAAGAAATACACTATAGATATTGATGAATCTCAATTAGGTTTTGGTGTAAAGGCATATGTTGGAATTAACAGAGATCCTAAATTCAAAGCAGAAATTCATGAAAACCTCTTAAAAATTGCAGAAATTGATAGAATTATTGAAGTTACTGGAAGATTTGATTTGATGGTCGGCGCATTAGCTGAAGATTTAGAACAATTACACAGTATTGTGGTAGATAAAATTGGAAAAATCGATGGAATTCAGAATACTGAAACGTTTGTAGAGTTGGAAAGAACTGAAAAATCTCCGATGTATCTATCTAGTTAACTAATTTCTCATCCCATTTTCCGTCATTTACTTCAACGGTAATCTCTTTTGGGGTTTTACCTTCTACTTTGATTCCTAGGCATTGACAAGTGCCAATAATCTGTTTTGCAACTGATTTAATCTCTGATGCATATGATGTTTCGAGTTTAACATTTGCAACTTTAACAATTGCATCCATTCCGATATCTGCAACCCATTCAGTACCTGCTGTACCTGTTCCTTTTGTAATGTTTGCTTCTTTTAGTATGAGTGCTGAAGCTGATGGAATTCCAACTTCAATATCCCATTCTTTTGTATCTGCATCAACGCTAACTGTTACTGGAACTTTCATTCCTTTGAAGTCACCTGTTTTTTCATTAATTTTGTTAATGACTTCCATAATGTTTACTCCTAATGGACCAAGTGCTGGACCAAGTGGAGGACCTGCAGAAGCTTCTCCTCCTGTTACTTGTGCTGAAATTGATTGTTTGTCGCCCATTTGAAATTCGTCTCTTTTTTAATGATTTATTCCTTCCTATGATGCAACCGGTTTTAGATAGTTTGCATCTACTGTGACTGGTAATTGATATGGTGCATCCAACAAAATTACTGTTGCTTCTTCTTTATCATGATCAACTCTTGTAATTGTAGCTTTCATTCCTTTGAATGGTCCACCGATAACTTCTACTGTTCCATCAACTGCTAATTCTGAAACTGTAGATTTCTTTATGAGATAACTTTCAATTTCACTAAATTCTAACTCTCCTCTTAGTTGTCCTTTTACATGTCGTAATCCTTGTGTTGCCATAAACATGACTTGGGGATCATTTGCCTCGATAACGACATATCCTTTTAGATTTTCAACAATTAGGACTGATTGAACATCTAGTTCGCCACTTCTCATTTTTGCTTCTAATTGTCTTAAAACAACCTTTTCTTGACCTCCGGTAGTTCTGAGTGCAAATAAGTGGGAGTTGGTTACTTCAGACATTTTATCTCCTACTTGAATACCATTCCCGGTGAAATTGTTGCAAAGATGAATTGAATTCCAAATCCTAAGAGTCCTACTGTGGCAAAGCCAAATAAGACTAATCTGAGGTGTTGTTTGTAAACCTCCTTATCGGATTTTTTTGTTAATTTTATAGTATTGACTATATTCTTGAAATAAAGTTTAGGGTTCAAATTATAATAAAAAATAATAAAATGCCAATATATCTTTTCTTCATGGATTTACTCGTTGCATTCGAAAATGACCCTGCTGGTCACAACATGGCCAAATACATCTCTCAAAAAATGGAAAAAAACGGAGATGTATATCATAGCAAAAACTTTGATTTAATCGAAATTGATTCTCCTGCCATATCAGCAGATTGGCTGGATGAGAAATATGACTATGATGGATTTGTTTTCTTATCAAAACATGCAGCTGAATCTGGCACTCTTGCTTTAACTTGTCACAGTACTGGAAATTTCAATGAAGCGAAATTTGGTGGAAATCAAAAAGAATTAGCAATACCTTATCCTAATTTACAGAAAAAATATTTACAAACACTTTGGGATAATCGTGAATCCTTTTCCGATTTTGAGATAACTATAGAGGCTACACATCATGGACCTACTCATCTCAAAAAACCATCAATCTTTGTCGAAATTGGTACCACTGAACAACAATGGAATGACGAATCTCTTTGTTCGTCTGTAGCACAGCTAGTCTTTGAAACACTAGAAAAGCCAATTGATTCTTACCCCTTTGCTATTTGCTTCGGAGGCACTCATTATTCTGAAAAATTTACAAAAGAATTACTTTTTG
>Ga0208410_1000718_pt1 | contig 18552 bp, 18 predicted proteins | sample ETN02SmetaG_3_FD_185787 | JGI IMG/M metagenome (GOLD analysis project Ga0208410, IMG submission 185787) | Marine microbial and viral communities from oxygen minimum zone, Eastern Pacific Ocean - ETNP2014F10-02SV257 (SPAdes) (version 2) | ecosystem: Environmental > Aquatic > Marine > Oceanic ... | reverse complement strand
AGTGATCTTCTAGACATCTCTCTAAAGGCAAATGGTAAAATTGCTTTAGATTTTTTATTTTTTGAAAATATTTTTTCACCTAAAAAATCATCAGAGCGAGCGTATTTAGAATAAATATGGTCATCTTTTAATCGTGTCCACACACTATCCTTATAAGATGAAACATTAAGATTATTATTAAAATTTTTAATCCACAACGGTAAGGCTGGAAAATAATAATCCGATGTAGTATATCCACCAGCCTTATCATACCAAAGAGCAAGGTCGGGGTCTTTTCCCCCCATCAAAACAGCTGATCGATCTTTTCCAGACAAAGATACTACTTTTGATTTATGATTATTCTCTTTCATCCAATCAGCAAGGCTGGTATTTTTAATATTTCGATAAGATCTACCGCTATCCTTGCCTGAAAAATTTTTCGCAATAGTATCTTCAACAACATAGTAGATTCGTTTCAATTCTCTATCGTACCATTCATTATCAATAATTCCACCATTTCCAGGGTGTACTCCAGTTGAGAGCGCAAAATGCCCTGGGCCAGTTGAAGTATTTGCATGATTATGATGTACATTAGTATATCTAATTCCATTATCAATCAACCATCGGAACCCACCTGTAAAAAGAGAATCATATTTATTAAAAATATCAGGCGTTAGTTGATCAGAAACAAGATAAACAACCAATTTTGTTTTTGTTGATTTAGAACAAGAAGGTAAAAAGATTACCATAAAAGATATGGCGATAAGAATTTTTTTCATACCAATCTTAAAAAACGCCTTTTGCCGATCTTGACAACACTACCAAGGTCAGCACTAATCTTAAGGTTGGCATCAATAATTTTATCTCCATCAATACTTATGGCGCCTTGCTTAATCAATCTTCTTGCTTCGCTTTTACTCTTTACCATCTCAGACTCAAAAATAATATCAACAATGAACATTTCACCTTTAACTATGTATTCTGGCATATTCTCAGGAATATTTTTGTTAACAATAACTTGATCGAAGTGTTCTTCTGCTTTTTCTGCATTATCTTTATCGTAATAAAGCTCAACCAATGTTCTGCTAAGCAATCTTTTTGCATCTCTTGGATTGTATCCAGGTTTACTTAAGTCAGATTTAACCTTTTTAATAACCTCATCGTTAGCATCAGCAGCAAGAATAAAATACTTAACTATCATTTCATCATTAATTGACATTGCTTTTCCATACATGTCTTCAGGTGAATCCGTTAAACCAATATCATTTCCATATGATTTCGACATTTTATCCTTACCATCAGTTCCTTCTAGCAATGGAAGCGTGATAATCGCTTGAGGGTCTTGATTGTATTCTCTCTGAAGGTCTCTCCCCACTAAAAGATTGAATTTTTGATCCGTTCCTCCAAGTTCAATATCTGCTTTTAAATGAACTGAATCCATTGCCTGTGCTAATGGATACATGAACTCGTGAATAGATATTGGTACTTCAGATTGATAGCGTTTTGTAAAATCATCCCTTTCAAGCATTCGAGCAACCGTGTAATGACTTGAAAGCTTTATAACGTCACTAAAATTCATCTTATTCAACCAATGAGAATTATAAACTATTTTCAACTTGTCTTTATCTAGAATCTGAGCAGCTTGATCAATATAGGATTGGGCATTATCCATTGCCTCTTCTAAGGTTAACTGCGGTCGTGTTTTATTGCGCCCAGAAGGATCACCTATCATTGCTGTGAAATCACCAATTACCAGTATAGACTGATGGCCAAGATCTTGAAAATGGCGTAGTTTGCGAAGCACCACTCCATGACCAACATGTAAATCTGGTCTACTTGGATCACATCCAAGCTTAACTCGAAGCTGAGAGTTAGACTTGATTGATTTTTTAATCTTTTCAAGAAGCTGCTCTTCAGGAATAATCTCCTCAGCACCTCTTTTTATTAAGCTTAATTGGTCTTCATAGGTGTATGACTTCATTTATATCTATCTCTTAATTCACGCTGCATATCTCTTTTTATATCTCTTTCTTTGATTGAGCTTTTTTTATCAAATATTTTTTTGCCTTTAGCCAAACCTATCTCAAGCTTAGCCCAGCCATTGTTGTTAAAATATAGCTTTAATGGTATAGCGGTTAAGCCTTTTTGATCAATATTTTGCTTAATTTTAAGTATCTCTCTTTTATTTAATAGAAGTCTTCGATTTCGCAAAGGGTCGTGCCCCTCATGACCAGTATTTGAATAAGGGTTTACATGCATACCGCTAATCCATGCTTGGTTTTTTCTAATTATAACGTATGATTCTTTAAGATTAGCCTGTGCTTCACGTAAACTTTTTACCTCAGTTCCAAGTAATTCAATTCCAGCTTCATATTTATCTAATATATGATATTCATGATAGGCTTTTCTATTTGAAGCTGCAATTTGTTGATTCATAATATTTTTTACTAATTAAATTACTGTTTCCACTTAACTCTCTACAAGCCTATTCCGCTATTGTGTAAATATTTATTATAAATAATTAAATTTTAAATTATTTGACTGCCATAATTACATATCATATTGCCATATAGTCACTATATATATGAAATATTGACAATAAATATAAAATGGCATGGTGATTGCATATATAAAAATGAATTTATTAATAAAATAAACAAAGGAGTCAAAAATGACTTTAATTAAATGGAATCCAAGACAACTATCAATAAATGAATTTGATCAAATGATCAATAATATTTTTAATGATGGTTGGAATATAAATACACATAAATCAAATCAATTACCTGCAGTTGATATAACTGAGTACGATTCTAAATTCGAACTAAAAGCTGATTTCCCGGGGTTTGAAAAAAAGAATATTAATTTATCAATTGAAAATGATGTATTAAAACTATCAGCCATACAAGGTAATGATAATAAAGAAATAAGCTATACAATTAACGAAAGGCAATCAGATAATATAGAGAGGTCTTTTACATTACCTGAGTCTGTACTTACAGAAAAAATCAGCGCCAAATACAAAAACGGTATGCTTTTAGTTAATATCCCAAAAGCAGAAGAAGTAAAGCCAGAAGTGAAGAAAATTAAAATTAACTAATTAACGCTATCTAGCTAGATCGCAATATCAATTAGCCCTTGAAGGATTTTTTTAACAGAATCTTCTTTCAGGGGCTTATCTTGTTGATCCGATATGTTTCGAGCAAGAACATTAACGCCTAAATGTTCTAATTGAGAACGAAAGGCGGTCAAAAAACGGTGGCCATATCCTCCGCTAGAGGTTGCAATAAGTGCAAATTTCCCTGAAAAAGCATCTCTCCAGTCAGGAGTTTTAACGGTAACCCATGTTATAGCATTTGATAATACTGGAGGTACACCTCCATTATATTCAGGTGCGCAAAAAATTAAACCTTTTGCCAAAGATAGGTCATCAACTAATTCTTTAATAATGCTATCATCAACATCTGTTTTTCCACCAAAAAGAGGGAAATCAAAATTCTCTAAACTAATTACTTTTGATTCAGCGCTAAGCTCATTTAGCATAGATTGAAGCCTATTAGATAATTCTAAATTATTATCGTTGGTTGCGGATATGATGAGTAAATTCGACATACTAGATAATGAATATTAAATAAATTAAACGTATTAATTTAATACATAAAAAAAGAAAACTAGTATGATACATAGCGATATTTTAGGCGCAATTGGCAAAACCCCAGTTGTTAGACTTAATACATTAGGCAGCGAATTAGAATGCGAATTATATGCTAAGTGTGAATTTTTAAATGCAGGTGGATCTGTTAAGGATAGAATTGGCCTTAAAATGATTGAAAATGCTGAAAAAAGTGGCAAGATCAAACCTGGAGATACACTTATTGAGCCAACCTCTGGAAATACAGGAATAGGCCTTGCATTAGCTGCTGCGGTTAAAGGCTACAAAATGATTATTGTTATGCCCCAAAAAATGAGCATGGAAAAAGAGGTAACCCTAAAAGCCTTAGGAGCAAAAATCATTAGAACGCCTACCGAAGCAGGCCATGATGACCCTGAGGGATTATTTCATGTTTCAAGAAAACTATGTGAATCAATGCCTGATGCTCACATTCTTGATCAATATGCAAATAACGATAATCCAGATGCACATGAAAAGGGAACAGCAATTGAAATTTGGGAAGATTTTAATGGAGAAATTGATATGATTGTAACTGGAGTTGGCACAGGTGGCACTATAACTGGCATTGCAAAATATTTAAAACAAAAAAATCCAAATATTAAAATTATCGGCGCTGATCCATTTGGATCTATTCTGGGTGGTGGAAATGAAATATTTCCTTATAAGGTTGAAGGTATTGGCTATGATTTTTTTCCTGATGTCCTAGATAATTCGCTTATCGATCAATATATCAAGGTTAATGATGAGAATTCATTCGATATAGCGCGGCAATTAATAAAAAAAGAGGGGCTCTTATGTGGCGGGTCAAGCGGTACTGTGGTTTGGGCGGGATTGCAAGCTGCCAAGTCACTTGAAAAAGGTCAAAAATGTTTATGCATACTTGCTGATGGAATACGAAATTATATGAGCAAATTTGTTTCAGATGAATGGATGAAAGAAAATAATTTCAAGATTTAATTTCTTTCGCTATTTTAATTATTTCTTGAGCCGTATTTATTGATACAGAGAGCTCATCTGCTAATCTATTAATTTCTAGATTAGCAATAACACTCATATCTTTATACTCAGATAATAAAAATTGTGTTTTTTTAATACCAACCCCCTTCACTTTTAAAAATACAGAATTAGTTACCGATTTTTTTCTTTTGCTCCTTTGAAACTCTATAGCAAACCTATGCGCTTCATCTCTAATTTTTCTCAATAAAATTAACCCAGGAGATTGCCTATGAATCGTTTGAGCGTTTGATTGTCCAGGCACAAAAACTTCTTCCAGTTTTTTAGCTAAACCTATTACGGGGATGTAGTCTAGGCCCAGCTCTCTTAATGCAGATAAAGCCATTGATAATTGCCCCTTACCTCCATCAACAACTACTAAATCCGGGTAACCTTCCCCTTCAACCTTTAATCGCTTATACCTACGTAAGACAACCTCTCTAATTGATGCAAAGTCATCGATTCCTGTAACAGATTTAATATTATATTTTCTATAATTTGATTTTCTTGCTTTCCCATCAATAAAAGAGACCATCGAAGCTACGGTATTAGTCCCTCCTAAATGTGAAATATCAAAACATTCGATTTTTCTTGGAGCTACTTTTAATTGCAAATCATCTTGAAGTTGTTTTATCATCTTAGGAACTAGATCTTTACGTTTTTTCTTGTTTAGTATCCATTCACCAAGCAATAGTTTTGCATTTTGATGAGCGAGACGAAGCTGCTTTGCCTTCTCTCCTTTTTGAGGTACAAAAATTTTTACTTTTTTACCTTTTTTATCTTTCAACCAGATCGCTAACTCATCAATTGATTCAGGTTTATGCTGAACACAAATTTCTGAAGGAATATAATCTGTATCAAAATAAAATTGAGTTATTACAGTTCTTATTACCGCACCATTGTCATCAAGATTGTTCAATGATAATTTTTCACGACTAGCAATTCTACCATTTCTAATTCGAACAATTACGACTATTCCAAAATCATCTTGTTTTGATAGAGCTATAATATCTCTATTTTCAAAATCTGCATTTATCTTGGTTTGCTTATCCGTGAATTCTCGAATAGCATGCAATTGATCTCTAAACATACCAGCGTCTTCATAGCGAAAATCCTTTGATGCAGTTTTCATCTGCTTACTTATATAATCTTCTGACTTCTTAGTTTTGCCGTGCAAAAATGAAATAATATTATTAATCATTTCATTATATTTTTGTGAACTGACTAGCCCTTCACAAGGACCTTCGCATTTTTTTATATGATAATCCAAACACAGGCTTATTTTGCTTTCCTTTATAACATTATCATCAATAAAAAAATCGCAGCTTCTAACCGGAAAAACTCTTCGAATAGCCTTCAAGGTTCTTCTTAGGTATATAACATCAGTATAGGGTCCAAAATACCTTGAACCATCTTTGATTATATCTCGAGTAATAAATACTCTCGGGTAAGGTTCATTCGTTATTCTAATAAATGGGAAAGATTTATCGTCTTTTAAATTAACATTATAAAAGGGCTGATGTTTTTTAATAAGATTGGCTTCAGTTAATAACGCCTCAACTTCGTTTCTAACTACTATCCACTCAATGTCAACAATACGCTTAATCATTGAAATATTTTTTGGAGTTTGATATTTATTTTTTTGAAAATACGATCGAACCCTATTTCGTATATTTTTTGCCTTTCCTATGTAAATGATGTCATTTTTATTATTTTTAAAAAAATAAACACCCGGATCAATGGGGGTAGTATTTACAATATCTTTAATTTGTTGCGACAAGACTATAAATGACTGTTCTAATCAAGCTCTGAAACTTTCTTGAATTTTTTTGAAATTTCAAATTCTTTGGAATTATAACTAGACACAGATGCAGACAAAATCTCTCTTTTCATAGAAAAACTATTTTTCCCTTCATCATTTTTCCAAACAATACTGCTTTTAATGATTTCTCCTGGTAGATTGGCAATTTTTTTATTTGGATCTATTGATTTTATCCAGTCGGACGAAACCCTTGGTTTCTCATAGCTGCCACCATAAGAAGATATTAAAGTAATTAATTCATTTTCTACAAAACTAAATAAAGATGTATCGCTAGTAACCCATTCTTCTATAACAATCGACCCATTGTCGTCAGATATTTTTGTGGTGATCTTTCTACAATCAAAATCGTTTATATTTATGTAATTATTTGATATTGATCGAGATATTTTTCTATCTGTATCGCTCTGACTGTTTGATCTAGTCGTATCTGAAGAATTATCACCTCTACCTCCACCTGGCTCCATTTTTGTCACATCTTTTAATGTTGGAATACCATTATTGCTTCTAATAGCTGTAAACAATTCCTCAGAATATTTTTTTTCAGTTTTATCATACATTGTCAATGCTTGATTATGATCACTTAAAATTTTACCTACAGTTTTATTGCCACCTGCAAACATTCTAACGTAGAATTTTTCATATTTTGATTCTACTTCTTCTTTATATAGACCGTTTGAAGCTCGCTGAGTTGTATTGATAAAAATTTTACCTGCATACGCAATATCCATCGTTGTTAGTATATTAATATCTACTTGTTGGGGATTATTTTGAGACCACAATGTGGAAAAAAATAAGAAGCAATAAAAACGCAATTTTATTACATCCATGGCAGTTTATTTAAATCAATGTTTCCGCCAGACATAATCAACCCAACATTTTTATCTTTAAACAATTTCTTATTTTTTAAAACCATTGCCAAGCTTATTGAGCAGGATGGCTCAACAATGATCTTCATCCTTTCCCATATCATTTGTAATGAATCAATAATATCTTTTTCACTGACAGGTATTATTTCATCTACTAAATTTTGAATAACCGGAAAAGTTTTTGATCCAATTTCAGCGCGCAAACCATCACAAATAGTATTAATTGTTTTATTAGGAATAATCTTACCATACTTTAAAGATTGATAGGCGTCATCTGCTTCTTTAGGCTCAGCTCCATAAATATTAATTGTGTTTTTCATATTTTTAGCTGCAATTAAAGTTCCACTCAATAATCCGCCGCCACTAACTGGAGAGACAATACAATCCAATATAGGTATATCTTCTATCATTTCTTTGGCGCATGTACCCTGACCGGCCATTATTCTTTCATCGTTGTAAGGATGGACTACGGTTGCACCTGTTTCTTCAACTACTTTTCTTAAAACGCTTTCTCTAAATTTTTGATCAGGCTCACACCATACAACCTCACCGCCATTACGTTTCACATTGTTTACTTTGATTTTTGGCGTATTATGAGGCATAACTACCTTAGTAGTTCCTCCGCGTCTTGATACAGCCATAGATAAAGCGGCTCCATGATTACCAGAGGAAGTAGTTGCAACGCCTTGACTGAACTCTGTATCCGTAAGAAGCTCGACCGTATTTGTCGCACCTCTGATTTTAAAAGATCCAGCTCTTTGAAAATTTTCACATTTAAAAAATAATTCAGCGCCCGATAGCTTGTTTAGGCTTGAATTAGTTAAGATAGGCGTTCGATGTATAAACGGACGAATTCTTTCATGAGCTGATTCTATGTCTTTTAGTGTAACCATATTCGCATTTAAATTACATAATAAATTATATAATATATATTAGGTAAAGAATGAATAAGACTTCAAAATTACATATGACAACAGATGAATTTCGCAAGCAAGGCTACAAGGTTATTGACTGGCTTGTTGATTATTATGAAAATATAGAAGAATACCCCGTTCTTTCTCAGGTAAAACCTGGAGAAGTTCGATCAAACCTTCCTAAAGAACCGCCATTAAAAGGAAGAAAGTATGATGATATTCTTTCAGATATGGATATCATGATGCCTGGTATGACCCATTGGCAATCTCCAAATTTTCACGCCTTTTTTCCTGGTGCGTCAAGCGGACCAGCAATCCTTGCAGACATGATTGCAACAGGAACAGGGATTGTGGGAATGCTTTGGGAAACTAGCCCTTCATGTACAGAAGTAGAGACACATGTTTTAGATTGGTTGGTTGATATGATGGGTATGCCTGAAAAATTCAAATCCAACACAATTGGTGGAGGTGTTATCCAAGATACAGCATCAAGCTCTACCTTAGTATCTTTAATTGGTGCAAGAGAGTATGCTTCAAGAGGAGAGTTTAATTCTAATGCAGCTAAAAGCAAGCTTACCTCCTACGTTTCATCTCATTCGCATTCTTCTATTGAAAAAGCAGTAAAAATTGCTGGGCTAGGAAAAAATAGTTTGAGAGTAATTGGTGTAGATAAAAATTACGCCATGATCCCTAAAAAGCTTGAAGAACAAATTGAAATAGATATTTCAAATGGATTTACTCCAACATTTGTTTGCGCTTCTGTTGGCACTACCAATACTACAGCTATGGATCCTATTTCAGATATTGGTAAAATATGCCAAAAATATGATATCTGGCTTCATGTGGATGCAGCTATGGCAGGATCAGCTGCACTCTGTCCAGAATACAGACATATTCAAGAGGGTTTAGAATATGCTAATAGCTATACATTTAACCCGCATAAATGGATGCTTACCAACTTTGATTGTAGTGTATTATATATTGATGATAGATCAAGAATTATCAATGCAATGTCAGTTATACCGGAGTACTTAAAAAATAAAGGCTCAGAATCTGGTAAAGTAATAGATTATATGGATTGGAGTGTGCCTCTAGGAAGGAAATTTAGAGGACTTAAGCTTTGGCAAGTGATTAATTATTACGGAATAGAAGGATTACAAGAATATATACGGGAAAACGTTAAACACACACAAGAGCTTAAGAGTTGGATTGAAAAAGATAATAATTTTGAAATAGTAGCACCTGTTCCATTAAACCTTATATGTTTTAAACATAAGAAAGGAAGCGATTTTAACCGAAGATTGCATGAAGAAATCAATAAAACTGGTAAGCTATATATAACTAGAACAAAAATAGATGATGAGTATATACTTAGGTTCAGCATTGGTCAAGCAACGGGTACTATTGGGCATATAAAAAAATCCTGGGCTTTAATTCAAAGTATTGCAAAAAGCATCGATTAAGGTTTTTCTGCAAGCTCAACCAGAACACCGCCCGTGCTCTTTGGATGGATAAATACAATTTTATAGCCTTCAGCGCCAATACTAGGCACATCGTTTATTATTTTTATATTCTTTTCTTTAAGTTCTTTTATTGCTGTATATATATCATCTACCTCAAAACATACATGATGTACTCCAGGTCCTTTTTTATCAATAAATTTTTTAATTGTGGATGCGCTTCCAATTGGCTCTAATAGCTCAACTTTGCCTTTTCCAGTATCATAAATATCCGTTGTAACTTTTTCATTTTCAACGCGCTCAGTTGATCTATGAGGAATATTCATTACGTGCTTCCAAAAAGGAGCTGTATCATCAATATTCTCAACCGCAATTCCTAGATGCTCTATTCCCAATATCTTCATATTTAATCTCTTAAAATTTTTTAGTATTTATTATTTCTGTTAACATATCTATAATTTTAATAATAGTCATTAAAATTTACCAACGGTGAAAAGCGGGGTGTTCTTCTTTGACAGCTATAAATAATCCTTTGCCTATGGCGCAATGCAAATCACCTACATATAAATTCATTTCAACTTCAGCTTTATTATTTGAAAGGGTTTTGGTTTTTCCTGTGAAGTATAACATTTTCCCATAAGGAGTTGGCTTTAAAAGAGTGACAGAATAGTTTGCTGTAACAGTTGATGGAAACCTATCAAGTTTTTGATCGTCAAATATAGAAATTGCAGCTGTCCAGTTTCCATGGCAATCAAAAATAGATCCAATTATACCTCCATTTATAACACCTGGGAATGCTTGGTGCTCAGTCTTTGGCTTAAACCATAAATCCAGCCCATCATCAGATCGAAAAGATTTAATTTGAAGTCCATTTGAATTAGCGGGTCCACATCCATAGCAAATAGATTTACTTGCATACTCTTCCTGAACGCTTAGCTTCTTAGTATCTAGCATATGTTTTTAACTGCAATTATTTTATGAAATTTGCTTACTATTCTATTTACTATAATATTATCTTTTGCTGTTATGAAGAAAGACATTTCGTGGGATAAGATAAAACCTGAAACCAAAACTATTTGGGCAGGTGAAAGTGAATCCTTCCCTTACAATACTACTCAACCATCCACAGTTAATAGCGTAGCATTCAATTATAACAGCATTGATGAATGGATGGATGTTGCGAAAGGTAGAAAAGAAGGGCATATTTATGGAAGAAATACTAACCCTACAGTTGAAATACTAGAAAAAAAGATAGCCGTACTTGAAGGTGCAGAATCAGCAACAGCTTTTTCAAGTGGTATGGCAGCGATTAGCAATACATTATTTGCAAACCTTAAGCCGGGAGATAGAGTAATCGTTGGAAAAGATACTTATGGTGGTACTAGTAAAATATTTATGGAATATCTCCCAAAATTTAATATCGAGACTGTATTTTGTGATACTACCAATATTAAAATATTTCAAAAAGAAATTGAAAAAAAATGCAACCTACTTTATCTTGAAACACCTACCAACCCAACATTAAAGCTTCAGGATATTCAAAAGCTTTCTAAGTTAGCAAAAATATCAAAATCTTTAGTTGTTGTTGACAATACTCTTGCAACTCCGATAAACCAAAACCCTTTAAAATTAGGAGCAGACGTTGTACTTCATAGTGCTACCAAATTTTTATGTGGGCATTCAGATGCATTGGGTGGCGTGGCTTGTGGGGATAGCCAAATAATAGATAAAATTTTTCACTTTAGAGAAATAAATGGAGCGTGCCTAGACCCTAATCCTGCATATATGATTTTAAGGGGGATGAAAACGCTTGCCCTAAGAATGAAAAGGCATAATGAAAACGCATTGGAGCTGGCAAGCTGGCTTTCAAAGCATAAAAATATTGCAAATGTATTCTATCCAGGTCTTAGCAGTCATAAGGGCTATAGTGTTGCAAAAAGTCAAATGTCTGGTTTTGGTGGTGTACTTAGTTTCTCAATAAAAGATGAAAGTATGATTGAGGACTTCATTTCTAATTTAAGATTTGCCCATGCAGCTGCACATCTAGGCTCATTAGATACCATTGTTGGCCCACCTAAAACCACCAGTCACGTTGAAAATACATCTGAGGAAAGATCTAAGCTTGGTATACCTGAAAATTTAATAAGATGCTCTGTTGGTATAGAACATATTGATGATATCAAAAATGATTTTGATAAAGCATTGAGTGGTTTGTGATTATGGATAGATGAAGTTCAAAAATATATATTTATATATTGCTATGATAGCAGCTATGATTTCATGGGGGGTGTCCTGGCCTGCAGCAAAAGTAGTTGGACGCTATGGAGACCCTAATGATTTAATTGTTTGGAGATTTGTCTTTGCGCTTTTAACAATGTTAATTGTTATGAGGGTCTTTAAAATTCAATTAAAATTTCCGCAAAAATCTTTAAAGTATGTAGTTAGCGCTAGCATCTTGATTGTATTATATAATTTTAATTATTTAAAAGGTACTCAAATCGGCCTTTCTAGTCTTGGCGGAGTAATAGTCCCTACCATTAGCCCTTTATTTACATATACATTTAGTATATTATTATTAAAAAAACAAACTCACAATAAAGAAATAATAGGTCTTCTGCTGGGATTTATTGGAGGAATTTTACTAATTAGAATTTGGGAGATGAATATAGTAAGTATAGTTTCATCTGGCAGTTTATATTTCTTAATGGGGGCATTATTATGGTCAGGTGCGACTATCTTTGCACAAAAAACAAATAAAGAGCTACACCCTATTAATTTTAGTTTCTGGGTATATGGTATAGCTATGCTGATAGCTTTGCCAATATTCCCCTTAGAATCCATTACTGCTATCTTTCAATATGATTTATTATTCTGGTATAATTTTATTTTGATATCTGTAATAGCGCTAGGACTAGGAACTACAGCATATTTCATCACCACCATGAGACTTGGATCGCATAAAGCATCATCATTTATGTTTATAGTGCCTTTTTCTGCAGTTTTATCTGCATCTATTTTTCTTGACGAAGCAATTGCAATTACTACGGTTATTGGGGGTTTATTTTCAACTACTGCTGTTTACTTAATAAATAAATAATCTAGTAAATTAGAACGGTTAAAAAAATGTCAATAATCATTTTAATTAGAAATTAATACTGCATACGTACCTTGCTCCTAAAGATTAAAAATAAGGTACGCTTAAACTACTTATTTTGCAAAGTATAGCAGAAAAGGAGATTTCTTAAAAATTACTTTAGTTTTTTGAAAGTGTCGTCATTGGGACGTAGTAAGGCATAAATCTTTCCGTTTTATATGTAATTTTGGCATCCTGAAGAAGTGTTCCATCAGTTGATGTCCATTTAAAGCTTAACCAATCATCAAATTCATTTACGGTAATATCTGCTAAATTGAGGAGATCGCCACCTTCAGCATAATATAAGTTTCTAGCGGTATTTTCCTGCCAGATTACCTCCTGCATAATTTGTGGAGCTATAAAGCCCACCTTCATTCTGGTTATTTTTAAAAGACGGTTCCTATAATTTGTGTCGTATTCATAATTTTGCTCATAAAATGAGCTTGCGGCTCCTCGTAAATAAACTTTTTCATAAATAAGTCGCCCGGTGACATCGTATTCACTTTCCGAAACAAGATGATTATTATTATCAACTTCGTATTTTTTTACTTTCAATCCATCCCATATATAGCTGAAGGTTCCAAACCTATTAGTTGTAACATTAAGTGTTCCATCATTTTTTGAAACAATATCGTAATCTATTTCTGATAATTTCTTCCAACCGTCGTAAATCATTACAACCGAATCCACTTGTCCGATATTGTAACTTACGTCTAGAGTCTTAAACCCATAATCATTGAATTCTCTGTAAACCAGAAGACTATCGTCTCTAGCGATATTATCACCTATAAGTCTTACCGATTTGCCATCCACTGACCAATCGTAGCGCACATCATCAAATGTAGCTCTCTTTGGATTGCTGAACTCAATTGGTTTATTTTCTTCCTTAGCTTCATCTGTATTGCTTGTATTGTCCTCGCAGGAAAAAAGTATAAAAATTAATGTAAAAAGTGAAATTTTTTTCATAAGTATATATCCTATATTTAAATTCTAATAAGCGCTATAGAGCTTAACTCTCTTCTTGACTAGTCACTTTAGTTGTTTTTCTAAATAACCATTTCCTAAAAAATAGCTTTGCAATTGGAATGAATCTTAAAAAGGAAGGTATATAAATTGCCATTCTATTCTTTTCAATTCCCTGAACTATTTTTGAGGTACAATCATCTATATCTATCGCCCTACTGCTATGTTTATGATGGCTAGGCCCAATTTTTTTACCATCAGGTCCAAGAGCATTGGCTCGTAAATTGGTCCCCTTAATCCACCCCAAGTAAACATTGCTTACGCTTATTGTATTTCCGAATTCTATTTGCAATGTTTCTAAAAAACCATGTAATGCATGCTTTGAAGCGGAGTATGCAGAAGCATTTGGAAAACCCATTAATGCTTGTGCTGTAGTTATAGCGACTATTTGGCCATTATTTTTCTTTAATTCATCAATACATGAATAGACGCAATTAACAGAGCCCTGATAATTAACCTCATTGATCTTATGAAAAAGAGAAATGTCGGTAATACGGTCGAACCTAGCCCACATACTTATGCCGGCATTTAAAATTAAGGAATCAACTTTACCAAAAGTCTCAATAGATTCCTTTATCATATTTTTACAAGAATCTAAATTCGTAATGTCAGTTTTTATTGCAATAGAGCTACCGCCATTATTATTAATTTCATTTGAAAGCTGATTAAGCGTATCAATATCACGAGATGCTAATACTACATTGGATGTTTTCGCTAGTTTTATTGAAAGAGATTTTCCAATACCGGATGAAGCTCCGGTTATTATATAGGTGGACTTAGAGATGGCTATTTCTCAATATCGTTTGCCAATATTCCATTGCTGGAGCCGAATACATTGGAAGGGTCATGCATTTGTTTCATCTCTTTTATAAGCTCAATGCTTGTTTTTGAAAGCATATCTGGAATAAAATCTTTACGTAGTTTTCCAACACCATGATGATGTGAGATAGACCCACCATGCTTAATAATTGTTCCTCGAAGAGAATGTTCAATTTTGCTAAACTTTTCTTCAGGATTATCTACGCCTTTAACTGACATACCTAACATGAAATATATGCAGACGCCTGTATGATAAATTTGCGGTATCCTGTAGGATATATAAGGCTTTCCAGGGAGGTTGTATTCTTTATGTAGCTCGACTATCTTTTCAGATGTCTCATCAATAACCTCTTGAATTTTACTCCACGGAACCGTTGTTTCCATGGTTTCACCCATTATTTGATATTTTGCAGCAAAATCACGTACATACGCAATTGCATATGTAAGCATGTATCCCCTTTTACCATTTCCAGGACCACCAATGACACCTTTATGTTTTTTCGCTAATTTATTAACATTTCTCTGCTGATATCGAACCTCCTCCTTTGTTCCCTCCATAACAATGGTAAGTGCACACATTTTATCTGGATCAAATCCTTTAATGTTAACAACAAAGAATTTTTCAATCTTACTTTTAAGGCTTTTTAATCCCTCCGTTCTTGGCTTTAAAGCTTGACCAAAACGAAACTGAATATTATCAACTAATCTCACGCTCGCAGGTATATAATTAGTTTTTGAAAGTGCTTTCATAAACGACACACCTTCGCTCCAATTTTTAAATAATACGGAATTATATTTTTGCTCATTTGGTATTTCATGGATTTTTAATACAGCCTTTGTAATTATTCCAATATTTCCTTCAGATCCAAATAAAACATTTTGAGGTTTAAATCCAATAGACCCTCTGGATATAGGACTGATTTGACTTATTGTGCCTTTAGGGGAAACCAGATTAACGTTCTCAACTATATCTTCAATATTTCCATATCGATTTTTTTTCATCCCGCTAGCATTGGTTGCGATCCATCCACCTACAGTGGATAACTCTACACTATCAGGTTCATGGCCTATAGTAAACCCTTCTTCTTTGAGAAGCTCAATAAGCTCTCCACCAGTAATACCCGACTGAACACATATTCTTCTATCTTCTTTGTTTATCCATTCTATTTTGGACATTCTTCTCATATCTACCGATACCACAGATCTGTCTTCGTTTTCTGGAATGGTTAGCGCACGTGTTACATTGGTGCCACCTCCATAAGGAATTAAACAAATGTTGAATTTGACAGCTATTTCAACCATCGCCTTTACTTCGTCTTCGCTTTCAGGGTAAAATACTAAATCTACAGTACGCTCAATTGAATTGTACAAAACTTTGTACACATCTTTAAATGTCTCCTGTCCATGGCTATGAATTAATCTTTCCATATCATCAACAGTATATCTATCCGCATCAAATGAGCTCTTTAAATGATCAAAAAATTCAGGACTTAGTTTTGAGGGTTGAATAGGTTTTTTATCCACAGGAGATATTTGGTCTTTTTTATCAAAATCTATTCCCAGTACGCTTTCTATATACGGAATAAAATCTGGCATAACTGTTCCGCTTACCTCATAACGGTCCCCGCTAAACGTAACAGTTTTTTCACCTGTTAATTCGAAACCCGAATCTTTAAAGCCCCATCTATGTAAGCGCTTGTTGCTTTTTGTAGCATAAAACTTATCTTGAGACATAGCTCTCTCTTTCATCTAAGATTATCTTTTCAAGATGACCAGTAATTTCCTTCGCAATCAAATCATCTGCTTTATCTTCGGAAATGTAATCATTAGGATACATAGGCTCAAGTATATTTATCGTTATCCTGCACGGGCGCATAAACACTTTTCCTCTTGGCCATGCCCGAAAAGATCCATGTATAAAAATCGGCACTATAGGCTTATTAAGTGCAAGTGAGAATCTCGCAGCGCCATTTCGAAATGGTTTAATTTGATCAGGTTCACCTCTGGAGCCTTCAGGAAATATTACAATATTTCTATTGCCATAATCCATAAAACTCTTACAAAGTGCAATCGTATCTTGAAAACTAATCGAGCCATCTTTGGCGCTTGTCTTGCGAGCAATGGGTATCAAATTCATTACAAAGTTTGTTAGTATTTTTTTTATTCTACTATCAAACCAATAATCGATTGCTGCTAGCATTCCAAAATGATTAAAGCTTTTTCCTGCCGCTGAACTAATTAATGCTACGTCCATATGGCTATTATGATTACTGCAAAAAATAGCAGATTCTAAAGGAAGATTTTCTCTTCCATTTATTTTAACTGGTGTATATAAAGAAAAAACAGTATTACAGTAATAATAAAATATCTTTTTCCAAAAACGGAAGAAGATAGACTGCTTACCAATCAAATATGAATATTTTGGATCTTCAAGAATGGACATGCAATTAAACTATCGTCCATATTTCATATGGGCCTGTGTAAATGTGTGAGAAGCCAGAGCTGAAAATAATGAAATTTCTAAAGCCAGAGCAGATGCGCATATAATTTCTGCAAATTTTTTAGATGAATTGTCGCCTTCATCGCAACCCAACAGTTTAAGATTTTGCTGTTGAGGAGCTAGCCTTGTGCCGCCACCTACTGTTCCTACAGTTAAACTTGGCAAAGTAAGCCTAAACTTTACTTCACCATCTAAGGGTTCGATCTGATAATGTCCAATAGAATTTTCAGCAACACACGCAGTATCTTGACCTGTTGCTAAATAAATAGCGGTAAGGGCGTTTGACACATGAAGATGGCAGCCCTCTGTTCCAGCCAGTCTAGTTGTGGTCGGTCCAATTTCTTGATATTTTATTAGATTTTCTACATCGGCATCCAACACGCTCCGAATAATAGAATGGCTAATTGTGGTCTCTGCAATGACGCTATGTCCTCTGCCCATAATCATATTTCGGGCTGAGGCTTTTTTATCGCTATTAAATCCAGACTCTAAGAAGAAATCAGCTTCTGTTTTTTCTTTTATAAAATCACATGAATTCTTAGCTGCAAGAGTTACCATATTTTGACCCGCGGCATTTCCAGTGTTTAATATAAAATCTAAGACTACGAAGTTTTGAATAGGATACTGATCTATTCTTAAAAGCTTTCCATGACTGGTAGTTGATTCTGCAACTTCTTTTATTTTGTCAAAGTTCTTGTCTATCCAATCCATAAAATCAGCTGATTTTTTTAAATTATCAAAAGTGAAAACGGGCGCTCTTGATAACTCTTGCTTGATGTGACTTACATTTATTCCACCAGATCTATGTGTGGCAATCATACCTCGTGTCATTGATAGTGCCAGTGTCCCCTCTAAGGTACATATTGGTACATAAATATCGCCGTTGGCATATTTTCCTTCAACTTTCAAAGGTCCTGCCACCGCCATAGGTATCTTCATATAACCTATGTGGTTCTCAATTATCCCTTTTAGCTCATCGGGTTGATTTTCAAGATGGGAATTGTAATCAAATCCTGTGGTTTCTTTTAACCACTTAAGTCGATCATCGGTGTCGTCAGCGGAATAACCCTTAGGGATTGTAAATATTTTTCTTTTTTCGTTCATACTATTTCAGTCATACTTTCATTGTTATTAAAATTTTTTAGCGGAGAGAGAGGGATTCGAACCCCCGATATCGATAAGATATACCGCATTTCGAGTGCGGCGCATTCAACCAGACTCTGCCATCTCTCCTACAATAAAAGCCCCACAAATTGTGAGGCTTTTAAAAGAATGCTTAATATCAATTATTAAGAGAACAAATCACATGTACCTCTTATTGAGTCAAGGTCTTCTTTCATTTCCGTCTTTTCTGGACCATCCGGCATACA
>Ga0208410_1000717_pt1 | contig 18566 bp, 11 predicted proteins | sample ETN02SmetaG_3_FD_185787 | JGI IMG/M metagenome (GOLD analysis project Ga0208410, IMG submission 185787) | Marine microbial and viral communities from oxygen minimum zone, Eastern Pacific Ocean - ETNP2014F10-02SV257 (SPAdes) (version 2) | ecosystem: Environmental > Aquatic > Marine > Oceanic ... | reverse complement strand
GTGATTGGAGGCTGAATCAACGGCTTTGATATATGTATAATAAAGTGTATCTCGATCAAGATCCAGACCTTCAATTTTTACATTTACTAAACTATCCGTAAGATACCAGTCCTGGATGTTAATTGTGTCATTATTGGTGCCAATGGATAACTCAAAATGATCAATACCGATGTTATCTGAAAAACCCTCCCATTCGTATTCCAAAAATGTTGAATCTGGTGTATAGTCCATTTCAAATATCCATTGTCCATCATTTATGGTCCCGGCAATTGGAATCTCAGTGTCAATAAAAATACCATTACCCCAAATGGTATCTGAATAGTTTCCAGCTGAATCACGAACAAAAGCACCTCCATGATAAATATTTTCATTCTGAAGCCCCAGGCCGCTCCATCCACCAAGGTTATTGATTCCTCCCATTGTCCAACCTCTAACATCAATCATCCCTGGTTCAGATCCAAGTGCATAATATGTTTCCCTAATCCCCGAGATTGAATCTTCTTGGGACCAATACAGGGTAATGGTATCTGAATTATTATAATAATTTAGATCTTGATTATCTAGGCCTTCTAAAATCGAAGTAATCGAAGGGTCACTTCTGTCTATCCCTACTGTAGTACCATCGGTAGTTCCAGCTATACCAAGCCCTTGATTACCCGCAGAATCTGCATATCCTACATTGAAGATTACCGGTCCATCAGAGTCATTAAGTCCCACTATATAACTGCTAGAGTGCAAGGTTCCATTTATGTTTCCATTTACAGCAACCGTATCATTGATAATGACTGAGGTAATCACATCTAGACCCTCACTCGAAGTGAATGTGAGTAAGATACTATCAGATAAGGTTGCCCAATTATCACTAAGAACATTATTTGTCGATATACTTACAGAATCCAAAGTTGGAGATATCTCATCAATATGAATGATTGTTCCATCTGATTCCCCTTGGGTCTCGTTTCCTGCCTTATCAGTAATCTTAGTGGTGAACTCAGCACTTGAATTCTCTTGATAATCATTTATGGATTCAAAAACAGAGCGAGAAATTTCTAAAAACTCGTATCCAGTTTCTGAAATTTCAACTATTTCGATTACATTTCCAAAATCGACATATCCACCATCATCGATCTTGACCAATGGTTGAAATGATCCCCCAATCAAAGATTCATCATTGTTCGATATTGGAGTTTTTATAATGATAAAATTATTTGAAGCATTCCAAAATGCTCTCCTTACATTACCACCAGAAGAATATACAGAGTCTATCACAAAATCAGATGGAGGGGTTATGTCAAATAAGATACTTGACCCATCTGTTGTTAAAGAAACAACATCCCCAGTATTACCTACAAGGTCAGAGAATGTGATCTGAAAAGGAATATATCCTTCTTCCTCAGTACCATCTAATACATACCAAGAACGATATGTCGCGTTCGTCTGGGTTTCTGTGCTAAAAATTCCATCTTCTTCTTGACCTGATATAGATACTAAAAGACCACTGAATAATTCGCTAGATTCAAAATCCAAGAATAATGTATCCCCAACGATTGCAAGTGAGGAATCATTGGTATTTGTAGAATGAAAAGAAACAAAAGTTAACGTTGGTCTAGTACCATCATACCATACAATTGAGCCATCACTGGTTTCTGTTACTTCTCCTGTCGAATTACCAGCAGAATCTTCTACTGTGATCGAAAAGCTTATTAATCCATCCTCGCCTTCATCAAGTAACTCACGGACAGCAATGAATTCAAATCCATTTTGTTGAGGGATGATAGTAGACCCCCCAATGATTGTGGTAATATTTCTTTGCGGTTCCGAAATGGTAAAAAATAATGAATCAAAATCACCGATTGCAGCAGAATCAATCATCGCATTATTTGATGAAACTCTGATATTGGTTAGCATTGGTAATGTTCTGTCATATCTAACAGTAGTCCCATCTGTTGTTGAACTCGCACTTGGCCCTATTGCCCCACCCAGGTCTGTATATTCTATGCTAAAGGATATACTCCCTTCCTCGTCATCCTCATCCATCACATGAAATCCTCTATATTTTGCAGCACCATCATCTATATAATCTGAACTATTTCCAGCAATCAAAATATTCATATTTGCAAGGACCTCATTTGCTGAAAATTTTACAAATACAGTATCCCCTAGTTTTGACCATGTTGTATCTTGATTATTGGAAGATATTGAAGTTGTCAATATTTCTGGAGGAACGATATCGTGATTAACATAACTATCATCCGAAGTACCCAGAACTTGGATTCCTCGATTTGATGCTCTGTCTTGAAAGTCAATGGCGAATGGTAAAATCCCTCCAGGCTCATCTCCAGACAAAGTCAATGTTGCAACATAAGTATCGCCATCTTCCACTAATGTAACATTTTCATTGGCAATGGTTACTATCATAGAATCCATTATCAAAGGTTCTGCTGGAATAAAGGTAAGAATAATATCATCACCAGTTATGGCAATGGATGTGTTATTTTCATTATTTGATTGAATGTTTACTTGGTCAAGAACCGGCAATGTTTTATCAAAAGTAACATTAGAAGAATTGGAGGTTCCGGTAATTGGGTCGCTTTCAAGTCCTACCGAATCAGTTACTAATATCTCAAAGTTCAATTCCCCCTCTGTATCAGATTCTAACATTTCATATTGGGCTAAATACTTTTCTGATCCTAGATCTGTAATTGACATTGATTGACCAACTATGTTAGAAGTCTGAGAAGTTAAAAGCTCATTAGCTACAAAATGAATAGAGACCATATCTCCAACCTTTGCCCATATAGAATCTGGATTATTGGATGCTATTCTTACTATATCCAGTTCAGGTTTCGTATTATCAAAGATCACGGAAGATTCATCTGTAGTGGATGTAGTTCCGTTATTTGGATTACCTGAGATATCCAAGATCTCGCCTATATTAAAAGGTATGACCCCATCTGAATCCCCATCCTGCATTAGATAATTTCCAGTCCATTTGTTATTGCCCATATCAGATATTTCAGTATTTTGACCTGAGATAGTGACCACTGGCTCTTGAACGGTCTCATTAGTTTTCAATGTTAAGGTAATCTCATTTCCAACAGTCGCAAGTGTTGAGTCAGAAAAATTGGATCTATAAGAAACATAAGTGATTGATGGGAGCGTTTCATCTATGACCAATCTATTGATACTTGGAGTCCCATCTTTTTCATTCCCCGCACGATCGATAATCACCGTTTTAAAAGTAATAGTATCTTCATTAGCAAAACCAGTAATTGCTTCTACTTGTGAATCACTGATCGCTAAAACTTTATCAGCGCCTGAATCCTCACTATCAATAATGAAATGATCTCCAATTTTTTCCCATGGGTTCAAAGCTATTTTAGCCCAAATCTGGACCTTGCCATTTATTATCGTAGAATCGTTTCCAGCTACTGGGACCGATACATTTACACCTGTGTTTGTTGAATTCCAAATATCAGCTACCTGATTACCTCCTGTTGAATTTACGCTTCCAGTATTAAAATCAGCTGGAGCAGTCTTGTCAAAGACAACCCAACTTGAATTTGTTGTACTAGTAACTTCAACTCCATTATTTCCTGATGAATCAGAAAAGGCTATACTGAAAACAACCAATCCTTCCGTATCTGTATCTAAAAACTGGTATTCAGATTTGAATTCAGTGTTACTGATATCTGTAATTGTACCTGCTTGACCTTGGATGGTTGAAGACCTAGTTAAAATAACCTCAGAAGCATTTGAATTAATCCCTACTATGTCTCCTACTTTTGCCCATTGAGTATTTTCATTATTCGAAATGATTGTAACCTGATCCAAAATAGGGAGAGTCCTATCATAATGGACAGTGGTTGCCCCACCTCCTGTTGAGCCACCAGTATAAACACCATCGTTCCCAAGGTAATCAGAGGTTATTGCTTGTAGGCTACTAATTTGGCCTTCTGGCTCAGTACCTGCCATAGTATATGATATTTCAAATTGCTCACCCCCCAAGTCTGTCTCATTACCATCATTTCCATCAACCGTAACCGCTGGGATATTGACATCTTCATCATAGGTCATTGAGATCGTAAGGACATCTCCGGTTTTTGCCAAATGGGGAAATGTATTGCTGGATACCATACTAACTAATATTGGGTCATTTGCTTCTATATCTATATCTAATGAAGTAGAGCTTATATTCCCATCTTCAAAGTTACCTGCTTGATCAAAAAGTCTTGCAGAAAACTGTGCTTGAAGTTCATGAGCAAAATCTTGAATTGATTCAAAATCATCAGAGGGTGCAGTCAAAGATATTGTTCCAGCACTGGAGTGGTCTTCTGTAATAGTTATTTGTTCTCCAATAGGGGCAAGTTCATTCCCGGATATTTTACTTAATATCTGAAACTTAGACCCTATAATGGAATTCGGATCCAGAACATTCTCTTGGAATAAAAATGGAGAATCCTGAACCCACTGTGCTCCATTATCAAGGCTAGATGTATTATTTGTACTAGATTGATCTTCGGAGGTTGTAGATGCCCCACCTTCATCAAATCTCCAATAACCAATCAGACCTTCTTCGTCACCATTTAATGCAACAGCCTTATAGGCTTTAATCAAATTTTCATCTCTTGCAATATTCCAAAATCGAACTTCATCTATCTTACCATCAAAAAATTTGGTTTCGGTATTATCAAATGAACCTAATGTTAGGTTACCTGAAAAACCAGTCCAATCCACTGGGCCAATATAATCATTCCTTGATCCCACAGGAATTCCATCTCTGTAGAGTGTTAAGTTTCCATTCTGAAATCTAGCTGCAAAGTGCACCCATGTGTTCACAGAGGCAGATGCAACAATATGTTCAATATCACTTTTCTGAGTCCCAGTTGTTTTAAGATAAAATCTCCATCCTCCTGAAAACAAAAAAAAACCAAACCCTCGTTGCTGAGCTCCATAGTCACCAAAATCCAAAAACCCTTGATAGTTCTGAGCAGTATTAACATTAATATATGCCTCTATCGTGAATTCATTAGAAACTAGATATGCGCCGTCCCATGGGATTGTAACCTGTCCACTATTTCCTTGAAAGGATACTGAATTACCATTAACGTAATTAAAACCAATTACTGTTGTATCATTTGGCACCAATGCATCCACCTGCACCTGTGTATCCGTTGAACTCCATATCGCAGGATGAGAGTCTGTACCAATTGACAAAACATTATCTGTAACGGTAGGAGCAACTGGACCTGTTACATCTACAAGCACATTGGTATCATCATTTGTATTTCTGCAGGTAGGGCCAGAAATTCCGCCAGATGTAAAGTCAATCAAAAATGCGATAGGCCCATCCGTTGCATTTTCTGGCACTGTATATTCAGCAACATAATTAAGACCACCCGTATTCGTAATTGGGACTTCTGTTGAGTTTATCAATACAAATGGAGATCCAGGATCAGGATTATTTGGTAAGGTAAATGTAAGTGAAACAATGTCGCCTGGAATAGCTTTTTGATTATCATCAGAATTATTGGATACTATTGATACATTGGTTATGGATGGTATGATATCCACCCTTACATCATCAACATGCCAAGCATCAATATAATAAGAATTGGTTCCATAGGTCTCCCATCTTAATTGCAATGTCCCCTCCATAGAAGCATAGAATGATTCTACTCTTGGTTCAATGTCTACGGTGCCTCCCCCAGCACTAATCTCATAATTCAAGGCAGTTACCCAGGTATCTCCATCGCTGCTGTATTCAATATTCATACCATTGTAATGACCTGTCGGTGAAGGATAGCCATCAAGAGCAATTTGGAATCTTATGATCACATTAGTGAGCGATTCCACACTTATGATAGGCGAATACATGTAATGACCTTCATAAGGATATGCAAATGAGTTTGGAACCGATGGACTCCAGTAGTATGTTGCTGATGGAGCATGGTTATTAAAAGTATTTTGCCAGGAAGAAATCTGCCACTGTCCAGTATTGGTAGGATAAGTTTCTGGGATAAATTGCCATCCATTGGGCAGACCTGATGAATTGTTAAATGGCTCATTTAAAAGATTTTGACCCATCAAAAGAGAGATTGAAAAAAGAATAGTAAATCTTTTTATCATTGTATGATGATCTCCGCACCTCGAATACCCCTGACATTTATCTCACTGTCTAAATGATCAATAAAGGTACATTCACTTAAATCATAATGAATACTATCAGAGCCACTTGCCAAAGGATTGAATACTAAATCAGCCAAATGCCCAGTACCGTCGAGGTCCAATTTTGTTGTGCCCAAAAAATAGGCATATATATCAACGGTGTTTCCATCTTCATAGTTATAGGTGAACAATGGGGTTGATTGACTAGTATCCGTTATAAATTGACCTGGCAAGATAGTGTCTAGCTCAATGAGATCATTGGGAAATTCTATTTTTAAATGTAAACCCGCAAAAGGCTCTGTGGAATCTTCTTTGAATACAATGAATGATCCAACAAGTATAGAATCTGCTTGAGTTAATGTTTGCGACTTTGGATAGAAGACAAGAGTTGCAGCCTCAATACCTTGCTCCTCATTTGCTTTGAAATCTACAGGATTATCAAAGATCTTGTCATAGATAGTACAAGCGCATAAAATAAATACTGCAAAAAATGAAACTATGACTCCGCTTAATATTCGCATTATTTACCCTTTTGGAATCGTTGATTGTGGCATTCCTTTTTGATAAATATTCGTATAGGGACGAGGACCAAATACCCAAGCATGGACACTGTTGGAGACCCAACCTGTAATAGTAGTGCTTGCAAGTGCAATTGCTAGTTTGCTATACATTACATGATCATCCCAATCTTTTTCAGCAGAAGCTCTATATGCTGAAACCTCTTTTTCATCATCCGTTGCATCATAGAGTCTCCGATTCTGTAAGTAGCTTTTAGAAGACGAATCATAATTATTGTAACTAGAGATAAAAGCCAAACTAAGAGATAATTCTAATACTGCCCATAAACCCGCTGATATTGAATTACCAGAATATGCTTGCCCCCAACCTGGAACCACTAAACTACGAAGTGCCGCACCCATTGGGGTCTTATCATATGAAATTTCTTCAGGGTTTAAAAACATTATGGATTCACGCTCTTTCTCCCATTCTTTTTGAATCTGATTCTTGGTCTCTCCCACCCACAAACTGATCTCATTAATTGAGCCATTATCATAATTTTTCACATTGATCTTCCTTCTATGTATCAAACCACCAGATCTCGTATTGAATAACATGCCTTCAATTATAAGTCTCTCATCAATATGCTTTATTTTATTCAAGAGTACAAAATTAACGCTATGTGTCACCCCAAGATCTTTAATATCATTCATATACTTTGATGCAGGATTATCATCTTTGTCAAGATCATCGAACAATACATCAACAGAATGATCAAAGTTAAAGGAAGAGTTGTTGAAATTATCAACTAAGGTTTGGTCAATGCCTGGTAATGGCTTATCGAAATGATTCAGAACAAGATATGTTGCATCTTGATCAAAGGCTAAAACTATGGTTGATAAAAATATTATATGGTAAATAAGTACTTTCAATGTTAATTATTAGTGCTAAGCGGTTGTTTTAAAAAATAATTATATTTCTTTGGTTGATCTACCCGAATGGTCTGCTCATCGATGATCTCACCAATCTTAAAGACTCTTAACAAATGGTCTCCCGCCTCTAGTCGTAATCTGACTAGATCAACATCCCATCTATGTTCTCCATTCAGTTCAAAGACCAATCCTTTCTCATCTGTCTTGAATTTGCATTCGTAAATTGGATTAAGAAAAAAATCTAATTCTATGGCCTGAGCGGGATTCACTAATAGATCATAGCTAAGCGGAGCATATCCCTTCTTTTTTATCTCAAACCTATGAACACCTGGTGTGATACGCTCATTTCGTATGGGTGAAGAACCAATGTTTACACCATCCAAAAGGATATCAACTTTTGCAGGAATTGTATTAACATCTAATTTTACTTGCGAGTAACTAATTACCATGCCAAATGACATAATTAAGGAAAATTTAATTGCATTTAGCATACTAATTCCCCTCTTGTAGCTTGTATATGTTTCGCATATTGACCAATCTAAGGTCTCCTCTATTTATCCATCCATCCATCTTTACTCTTCTTCTATTATCAATTTCAACTTCGATTGATCCAAAATATTCCGATAGGGTAACTCGATCAACTGAAATAGCCTCACCCTCTTTCAACAAAAATAAAGTTTTGGCTCCTATTTCAGGTCCATCTCTAAAGTGAACATTATCTTTATTCGTCAAATAAATCGGTTCAACCATATCTTTACTTGGTCCAATTCCTATATCTAATTTGATTTTCCTGCTATCAGAAAAATCTAGCTTCTTTTTAAATGATTTAAATATGAGGTTCTCACCTGCCAAGATGCGCAGATGCTCTGCATATCTGTATTCACCTGGTATAGCTAATTGATAAAAGCCAGATTTGTTAGAGCTTGTTTTATAAATGACATTATCAAAATTTTGTATTGAAACATCTACATTGGTAATCATACTGTCATTATTATTGAAATACGTTTTTCCAGAAACTACCAATTGACCCAGTCTAAGTGTTTTAGGTGGTAAAACAAGGCGACCAAAACTAATCCCCTTAAATCTAACGGTTATTGGGTCAAAATTCTTATTTTGAGGAATGATCTTTATCAAATTAGTGCTATTCTGGATATCTAAAACACCTTGTGGAAGATAAGCAAGGAATTCTTTTGGTGCTTCTTGTAAAATTGATATAACGGGGTGTAGCGTGTCTCCTTGTGCAAAAACCTTAAAAAGAATATTTTCTGGAACAGCTGCATCATATTTTAAAGGCAATATCAATTGGATCTCACCATACTCATAAGTAACGGATATAAGAGGTTGCCTATTATTATAGATTACATCTGGGTAGAGTGGACCCCTGAATGAAGAACATCCTGAGAAAAATATTACTAAACAAGTAATAGTAAATAATTGTTTTACTCTAGTCAAGGTTACAGGTCCCCTTTTACTATGATAAAATTTTCCAATCTTAAAGATGTAATAGACGTATTTATAGAAAAGCTCTTTAAAATTATTCAAAATGAACTCCGCAGCGTCATACTCTTAACAGATTGGTATAGTTTAAACTTTATTTTTTGTTTAATCCAATAGATTCCTAATAAACAAAAAGACTTCTCAATTGATATTCAAAGATAACGTGATACCAATCTAATTATCTTTTTTGTCCATTTTGTGTATGGAGGGAATGTTAGACCTACCATGCTAAATTGACCATTTTTTTGCATAGATCTTTGATTGGTGAACGTAAGAAAACCATGATAGCCATGTGACCTACCTATCCCACTAGCATTAACACCTCCAAAAGGTAGGTCAAGATTTAGAAATTGGGACTTGACCTCATTTATCACCATTGCTCCAGAAGATGTATTTTCAATAATAGTATCAATATTTTTATTCGATTGTGAGAACATATAGATCGCAAGCGGTTTTGTTCTTTGGTTAATGATTTGAATACATTCATTTAGATTTCTATAAGGAATGATTGGCAGAAGTGGCCCAAAAATTTCTTCCTGCATGATCTTCATCCCTAATGTTATGGATTCTAATATGGTTGGTTCTATGAATAGGCTATCCTGATCTTTTCTTCCTCCATGTGCTATTACTGCCCCATCCTCAATTGCAGAACAAAGTAGATCGTCTAGTCTATCAAAATGACGAGCATTGACCACTCTTGCCAGATCCAATGATTCACTTTTTTGATCAAAGGTTTGACCATAGATCTCATTGATATTATTTGACAATTCATTTATGAATTCATCTTTTCTACTTTCATGAACAAGAATGTAGTCTGGAGAGATACAAGATTGTCCGAGATTGATACACTTTCCCCAAGTTAGTTTATTAACTGCCATTTTCATTTTTGCAGTATCATCAATAATTGTTGGTGATTTCCCTCCTAATTCAAGTGTTAAGGAAGAAAGATGCTTCGATGCTGCTTTCATAACAATCTTACCTATTGAAGGGCTTCCAGTAAAAAAAATATGATCAAATGGGTAATTAAGCAATTCTTTTGCGATTTCTTGATCACCTTGAAAAATAGAAACACGCTCTGGCTCGAATATCTCATCTATCATTCTAGCCATCATTGAGCTTACGTTTGGTGTCAATTCAGATGGCTTGATTATAATTCTATTACCTGCAGCCAAAGCAGAGACCAATGGTCCAATTGTAAGATTAAAAGGGAAATTCCATGGTGCAATGATTAAAACCATTCCTCTTGGTTCATTATGCAACCAAGATTTTGCGGTTGCTAAGGCTAAAGTGGATTTTCCAATAGGTTTGGGTCTCATCCATTTTTTTAAGTTCTTTTTTGCAATTTTTATTTCTGACAAAACATACCAAATTTCTGCCAACTCAACTTCAGACTCTGGTTTCTTTAGGTCTTTATAATGCGCTACTTTTATGGTTTCTCTATTGGTTTTTATCCAATGCTCAATTCGCATTAAGTATTCCATTCGCTTATCTAGGGTAATGGGTGAATTATTTTCCAATTGCATGGAAAAAGTATTACTTATGTGATGTCTTGAGTTCATAGGTGTAAACTACAATACGTGATAAATAATTAAAATCATTCTATTATTTGGTTATCTCTTTTTATTAAATGATAATTTTTATAGGATACGTTGTTTGAAGAATAATTGCTCAATTAAATTTGAATTTAATTTAAAATGAAAGAATCAGAAAAAAATTTACTTAAAAGAGTGAAAAAGTCTGATATGGTGGCATTTCAGCAACTCTTTTCAAACTATCATGATAGTTTGTTTCGTTTTGTGGTATACAGAGTTAAAGATAGCGACCTAGCAGAAGATATCACACAAGAAACTTTTTTGAGAGTTTGGAAAAAAAGACAATCCTTGGTACCTGAAAAATCTTTTTTTTCACTTATTGCGCGTATATCCACAAACCTATGTTACGACCATTTTAGACATGTTGAAGTTCGCAATCGCCACAAAGATCAATTACCAGACTATGGTAAATCCCATTTTGATGACCCTGAGAAGATAAATCAAGCTGAGATGTTAGAAGAGGAAATCCAAAGAGTTGTCAATGACAAGTTGCCAGACAGATGTAGGTCTATTTTTATCTTAAGCCGCATGGAAGGAAGAACAAATCCAGAAATTGCTGAAATACTTGGTCTTAGTATTCGTACAGTTGAAAATCAAATCTATAGAGCATTGAAAATCTTAAAAAAAAATTTAGCTAACTATCTGTGAGTGATTTAGAAATCTACATCGTTTTTATTGTGCTGAAGGACAAAAACCATATTTTATAAAAATGAAATTCAATAATAAAGAAAAACATATTTGGGAAGTTAGCAAGAAAACACAACTCCCTGTCCCTCCTGATAAGGATGCTGTATGGATGCGTCTAGTTCAAGAGATCGAGATCTATGAAAATAAGAACAATGATTATAAAGCTAATGTTAAAAAATCACGTTGGAGCACTTGGCTAGGCATAGGTCCCAAAACAAAAGCTATCCTTGCTCTCTCTTTTATGGTTGTACTCTTATCCCCTCTTACATATGATCTATACCACACTAAAAAATTATACACTGATGCCGCGCAAAGAGAGACACTATTACTTCCTGATGGAACAAAAGTAATGCTCAATTCTGAAAGTATGATTACATATAATCGAAACTATAATAAAGATAATAGATCTGTAAACCTAACTGGGGAAGCATATTTTATCGTTAATAAAGGAAATCTACCTTTCAACATTCACACATCCCATGGTGAAGTCTCTGTTTTAGGGACATCATTCAATGTTCGTTCTCGCGATGAAGGCTTTGAGGTTGGAGTAAATGAGGGAAAAGTTCAAGTTATAAATGGGCATAATAGAATATATTTAACAAAAAATCAGCTTATAGATGTAAGGTTTGATTTTATGGAAAATGACATCAGTCAAATAACAATGGATAAATATCCTGACTGGATCAACCAAAAGTTCTACTGCAACCAAACAACACTTGGAGAACTTTGTTTAGAGGTTGAACGGACCTTTGATATTCAAATTAAATTTTTAGATCCTAATATTAAAAAGCTAACCGTTTCTGGATCAATTGAAGCATCAAACTTGAATAATGTACTACACACAATCTCCTTGCTAACGAAACAAGAGTTTAAATTAGAGGGTGATATCTGTACCATCCTCTAAAAAATCAAGTATCAAGCTCGCTACCGTAATTTTAATTACGTTAGGATTAAAGCAGCCTCTATTTTCACAGGATAAAATCCAATTTGAATTCAATAATGTAGAACTAAAATCTGCATTGAATGCCCTTATTGAAATTCATGATATGGCAATAGTCTTCTCTGACAGAATACCTAATCCTTCAATAAGCGCTAAATGTGACGAATGCAGCATGGAAGATGCAATTTCAGAGGTTCTGTCATCTACTGAACTAACTTGGAGAAAAACCAATTTTCAATTTATTGTTCAGATTCAAGAATCAAAAAATTACTATACAATATTCGGCAGAGTCATCGATGAATTAACCAATGAACCAATACCATATAGCAATGTCTTTATTCCAAGTCTTGCATTGGGTGATATCTCTAATCATGATGGAATATTTTCAATATCTAGTATTCCTGTTCAAAATTGTTCTTTATTTATTTCATATATTGGATATGATAGGAAAGAAATAGATCTTCATTTTCCAAAAGATGATCAAAAAAATCATCAAATATCCCTTAAACCAAAAATTTTACAATCAGAGGAAGTCTCAATTTTTGGATTACCAAAAGAATTTATGGACAGATCAAATAATCCAGGCCAGGTATCTTTTTCCCCTCGACACATAGCCTCTCTACCAAATTTGGGTGAGATAGATATTTTCCGTTCATTACAGTTCTTACCAGGAGTTCAACTAGGTCTAGGAGAAACATCTGATCTGTATATTCGTGGAGGTTCACCAGATCAAAACCTAATATTATTAGACTGGATGCCTATTTATCAAACAGGACATATGTTTGGTTTTATAAGTGGAATATCAGCAAATGCAGTTAAAGACATACAAATATATAAGGGGAGTATACCCTCCACATACGGAGGACGCGTATCTAGCGCAATAGATGTTGCTAGCAGATCTGGTGATAGCAATAATAGACATGGAGCATTATACGGAAATTTAATGAGCCAAGGACTGTCAGCAGAGCTACCCCTATTCAAAAAAGGTAGTTATATTATCAACCTAAGACGATCTAACCCTTCAAGTGAATATTCTAAACTTTTTAATTCCATTCAAAAATATGTTACTGGAGATGATCAATTCAATCTTTTAAATGCCTCAGTATCAGAAGAACAAAAACAAGATACCTATTATGACATATCATCATCGTACGAAGATATAATCGGGAAATTCTCCTTATTAATGGCCAGAAACCATAGATTGACTATAACCCATATTAATGGAATCGATTCTGTTATTGAAAACCGAGGCTATTTTGGCTTTAATTCAATTTTGGGGAATGATAGTGTTTTAATTGAAGAAAATAATTCTATCAACAATAAAGGTATTGTTCTGAATCTCTACTCTAATTGGGACCCTAATTATAATTCACATATTAGCATATCCAAGTACAGTGTCAACAATCGATCAACCTCATTACAGTTCCCAAAAACGAATAATGATTCATATTCAAACTTTAATAAAGCCCAATCAGTAAATGGATTGATAGATCGATCGGTTCGATTTCATCAAAAGTATAATGGGATTACAAATCATAGTATATCTTTAGGGATTGAAGAAAAATTTTTCCAATTGAATGCCAAAACAAATAACATAGAGGGCAGTTCCAGTAATTCATCTACAATAAAAGAAAAAGCATATAATTACTCATTTTATTTTGATGACCAATGGATTTTTACTAACCCATTAGAAATACGAAGTGGTATGAGGTTTTCATATTATGGAATGAATAAAAAAAGATTATATCAAGAACCACGATTGGCAGTAAAATATAAAATTTATAACAAACTATCTATCGAAGCATCCATCGGAAAACATCACCAGTTTGTTCATCACCTTAGAAATAAAAATCATTTTCAAAATAATTGGACATTTTCTTCAAATATCATTCCAGTGATTTCATCAATTAATAAGCATGCAGGAATAAATTGGAATAACAAAGATTTTGCTGTCTCACTAAGTAGTTATCGACGTGACCTAAGAAATCTCTTTAGAATCAATGAACTATTTATATTCCCAAATGATAATTCGAATTCTATGGTTCTATTAGGCTCAGGAAAAGCAAATGGGATTGAACTAATTATGAGAAAAAAAGTTGGTATGATAAGGGGATGGTTATCATACCACTATAACAAGACAGAGCACAATTTCTCCAACTACAACGATGGAATCTCATTCTTAGCTGACCACAATAGATTGCATGAATTAAAGACCGTAGCAATTGCAAGAGCTTGGGGTATTGATATAACCGCAAACTGGGTTTTCTCATCTGGAGGACTTTATACAGATATTAATAATTTATATATTGAACCAGGTTCAGGATATACAATTGGGACTACGGAAGAAATAAATGAAGAAAGACTCCCGCCAGTCCACCATTTGGATATTGCACTATCTACATCATGGAAAGTCAAATCACTTTTTTTCAACTTTGGTCTTTCTGTATATAACATTTACAATAAAGCAAACATAAGCCATAAGCGATACAATCCATACACACCTCAACTATCTGTATCAGATATATCAATGTTTGGAATAACACCTAGTATGAATTTGAAAATTAGTTTTTGATTATTGTGGAGGCGGGGAGAATCGAACTCCCGTCCAAAATAGAGTGATGTAGATCATCTACATGCTTAGTCGTCCGATTGATATCTTATTTGAACTTATATCAGAGACAAAAATAAGCACAAACCAGTCTGCTTAGATTTTATCTCAAGCTCGCAGACAAACTTGAGACTAGTCTATGTAAATGACGTTCCTAGATCAAACCATAGACTAATCTAATCTGGAACGAGCTGCTAGACTTAAGCTGCAGCCATGTAGCCGTTATCGGCATTTATAGGTATAACAGATGATTTAGGAGGGAACTGTTATCCTCCGCATGCAATTCAACATATCTCATATCTTGTCGATACCGATCGCCCCCAAATTTTCAATAAACACCTAAATTTAAACAAAATGATCTAAAAACAAGAAAAGGCTTCTAGCGCCAACCCGAAGCCTTTTCGAAAAGTTGAATAAGTTACACATCAACTTTAATTCATTTGTCATCCTCTTTTTTAAAATCTTCTTTTAAAAAAAATTCCTTAAAAAGAGGCTAACAAGTATAGAACATGTATAAAATTAATCGCAACTGATAAAGTTGTTTTTTTTAATTTATTTTAATCTTACTCCGATTTTAAAACTAACAACCATAGTATAATTCATAGATTGTACCATTGGTTATGCACTTAAGACCATTCCGTTTTACACCAATAGTTAATATTCTGCACTATAAAATTTTCATCACCTCAAAGACGATTAATCAATAAAATCTAATTGTGATATATATCACAATTATTCAAAAATGGGTTGTGTCGAATTAATAATTAATTTTTAGAAAATATTTATTTAGTATCTATAAATGAAAAAATACTATGTATATGTCATAGAATTGGATGAAAAAGTTAGAATGCATAAAAATTTCCGTAAAAAAAATCCAAAATACATTAAAGGCAATGGATGTGTCTACATCGGTCAATCAATTAGAGTACCAAAACTAAGATTTGAACAGCATAAAGAAGGATATAAATCAAATAAATATGCAAGAGTGTATGGAATAAGATTGAGACCTGAACTTTATGAAAAATATAATCCAATACCAACAAGGGGTGATGCCGAAACTATTGAAAAAATGCTAGGTGACTCACTGCGTAAAAAAGGCTTAGGTGTTTGGTATAATTAATTAAAAAACCTATATAACTTTAAAATGGTCGAATACAATAAAGAAGAATTAAAAAAAAGAAGGCCTCTGAATTTTATTGCGATTGTATTAGCGTTATTTTTTATCTTATTGGCATTCTATCTGATGGAATTATGAAAATATTAAAAATAAATCAATGTTAATCTTTCTTTTTGGCCTATTCATTACGTTCGGATTTTCGTCTGAATGTATCAAAACTGGAGAAGCTCCATTTAGTGGGACAATCTTCATTGATCCCAATATCATTACTTCAGAAGATCCAACAACATTTGAGAAGCTATACTATAATGGTACAGATGCAAGAATCATGTACGATAGAAGAGTCGAAGATTGGGTAGATATAAAACCTTTTTTATTTCCTGCAAGGTATAGTGATGGACTGGAAATTGAAATTCAAGTTAATCCTGAATTTGGAAATCATAAAGATGCAGAAATTCAAGCAACAAAGTATGCCGTTGTAATTGGGCGCCTAACCACTGAACTTAGAAAAGATGTAGAAACCGTTTGGATACATAAAGGTCTAAAACCATTTGGTGGTGGTAATAATAATTTATTGATACATACTGATTGGTCTGCAGAACATTATGAAGAACAAGGAATATTAGAAGAGACTCTTGTGCATGAGGCATCACATACATCACTAGATTCCTATTATTCAACGAGCCCTGATTGGGTCAATGCACAAAAAAAGGATTGTAATTTTATATCAACATATGCAGAAGAAAACCCGGAAAGAGAAGATATTGCTGAAAGCTATTTACCCTATATGGCAATTAGATATCGTCCAGAGAGAATTTCTAAATCACTTAAAAAAAAGATTGAACAAGCAATACCAAATCGAATTCGATTTTTTGATGAAAAAAACTTTAATATGTATCCTATGGAGCTAGAAAATGAATAATACAACAGAGTTTAGATGGGGAATAATTGGTACAGGTGGAATTGCAAATGCATTTGCTAGAGATATAGAATATTTAGATGGCCATAGAATATCGTCTGTTCTTTCAAGATCAATGGTTACCGCCAATGATTTTGCATCTACTATCAATAATTGTAATGGCTATGAAGATATGGGTTCTTTTTTAAAAGATAAAAACTTAGATGCTGTTTATATTGCTACACCAAATACATTCCATGCAGAACAAACGATAAGAGCCTTGGAAGCAAAAAAACCTGTCCTTTGTGAAAAGCCCTTTGCAATGAATTTAGACGAAGTAAAATCTATGGTGAAAGCGTCTACCATCAACAAGACAACCCTATTAGAAGGTATGTGGACACGCTACCTACCCCATATAAAAAAGATTAGGGAAATCTTAAAAGATGGGACCATTGGTCAAGTAGAATCAATTTTTGCTTGCCACGGTCAAAATCTTAGGCACTCTGACAATCCAAGACTCTGGACAAAAGAACTAGGCGGTGGGGCACTTTTAGACCTGGGTGTTTACGTTATATCCTTTGCCCATTTAATATTGGGAAATCCAAAACATATTCTTGCAACATCAACCTTTACTGATATGAATATAGATGCAAAGACATCTATGATCTTTAAGTATGATAACCATGCAATTGCCAATCTTAGTTGTTCGATGTATGATACTCAACCAAATAGAGCCATTATATCTGGTGAAAAAGGTATAATTGAAATTGATCCAACTTTTTACGCACCAACTACGATGTCGATAAAAATGAATAATGGTGAAACCATACGTATTGAAAACAACTATAAAGGCCATGGTCTACGTGAACAAGCTAAAGAACTAGAGAGGTGCGTGAAAAGTAATCTGATCGAATCACCTCAAATGAAACATGCAGACAGTCTTTCTATTATGAGTTCAATGGACAAAATTAGAGATCTAATTGGTTTGAATTTTTAGAGATTTAAATTGACGCGAAATACAATAAACATATTCTTTATTATATTGGGAATCCTAATTGTCCTTATTGCAATAAAGCATCTTTTGATAATCCCATTATTTATTGGAATGGCTGTAGCAATACAGGGTATTTGGGGATACATAAAAAAATAAATCGGCTATATCAAGTGAACTTTAAAAGAACATATGCTCTGCTTTTATCATTTTCTATTTTATTTTGCCAGAAAGAGATCAATATAAATTCACTGGTCAGGATAAATGGCACATATAGTATCAAAGGTGAGAACCACCCTGCCACTGGAGTTGCCTTCGATCTTAAAGATGGGAAAAAAATAATGATGGGCAATTTAAAAAATGGTAAAAAAGATGGGGTTTGGGTAGAGTTGCATGATTTTAACCGCAGGCTTCAAGAGACATATAAAGATGGGGTTTTGGATGGTTTTGTGAGCATCTTTTATGAAAACGGCCAAAAAGAATGGAGACATACATACAACAATGGGATTTTGGAGGGCAACTATACCCGATGGCATAAAAATGGAAAACGAGCAATAGATGGATTTTTTGAAAATGGAATCCCAGTTGGAGTATGGGCTTGGAGAGATGAAAATGGTAATATCATAAAAAAAGAAACC
>Ga0208410_1000715_pt1 | contig 18593 bp, 17 predicted proteins | sample ETN02SmetaG_3_FD_185787 | JGI IMG/M metagenome (GOLD analysis project Ga0208410, IMG submission 185787) | Marine microbial and viral communities from oxygen minimum zone, Eastern Pacific Ocean - ETNP2014F10-02SV257 (SPAdes) (version 2) | ecosystem: Environmental > Aquatic > Marine > Oceanic ... | reverse complement strand
GTCTTGCAAATTCGTCACTAATCCGGTTAACTTTGATCCATCCCCTTTAAAAAACGCAGCCGTGACGTTCCCGGTGGCGACGAGACCATCAGTCGCGTTTGTGAGCCGTATTGTATTTGACGAGACGTTATTTCGATCTACAATGTGTGAGAGTCCTTCAGATTCGAGAGTCGCGATTCTTGACACGTTTGAATTTAAATTGCTTTGCATTGCGACCGTATTCGCCGCCATCTCGGAGCGGAGGGTCACCGTATTCGCAGCCATCTCAGTGCGAAGGGTCACCGTATTCGCAGCCATATCGGAACGGAGGGTCACCGTATTCGCAGCCATCTCATTACGGAGAATTCCAGCATTCGACTGTAAATCTGACCGGAGGGTCACCGTATTTGCAGCCATCTCATTACGGAGAATTCCAGCATTCGACTGTAAATCTGACCGGAGGGTCACCGTATTCGCCGCCATATCGGAACGGAGGGTCACCGTATTCGCAGCCATCTCATTACGGAGAATTCCAGCATTCGACTGTAAATCTGAGCGGAGGGTCACCGTATTCGAAGCCATCTCGTTCCTAAGATTTGATGCGTGTATATCGAATTCATTCATGTGTAGAACATTCGTGACGTAAGTGCCGTCACCTTTAAAATGAGCGGCTTGAACATTACCCGTAAAAGTGGCATCTTGTCCAAAAAAATCATCACCCGTGATGTCACCGTCGGCAGTCACGTTGCCATACACGTGTACATCAATCACATTCGATGTATCTGGGATCAACACCGAATCACTCGGTGAACTGAGTGTATGTGAAATAATAAACTCGCTACTCGCACCTCTGTAACCAAACGCCACGTTTGAGTCACCTTGATACACGAGAACTACGCCCGTGTCGAGTGAAGAACTCGTGTTATCCGCTGCGAGTGCGAGTATTGGGTCTTCCACTAATAAGTTTTGAGTGGACAAATACGTCGTATTTCCACGAACTTCTAAGTTTCCATAAAGGAGTGAGTCTCCGGATACCGAGAGATCGCCAGTGAAAGTGGCATCTTGTCCGAAAAAATCAACACCTGTGATGTCATCGTCGGCTAAAATCTCACCACCGACGTGTAGGGTCTTTTGTGGTGTGGTTTGATTTACACCAACTTTCCCACTTGTCACCAGAGAGGTTCCCGTATTAATGAATTGGACAGTGTTTGATGAAACATTTCCGTTATTCACAATTTGTTCTAGATTTGATGCGATATTGGACAGGGATGATCCATCCCCCTTAAAATACGCAGCCGTCACGTTACCGGTTGCGACGAGACCATCCGTCGCGTTCGTTAATCGTAATGTATTGTCGGTGACGTTACCATTATCAGAGACGTCTTGCAAAGTCGTCACTAATCCGGTTAAATGACGACCGTCCCCCTTAAAAAACGCAGCCGTCACGTTCCCAGTGGCGACGAGACCATCCGTCGCGTTTGTGAGCCGTATTGTATTTGATGATACATTGTTTCGATCTACAATGTGTGAGAGTCCTTCAGATTCGAGAGTCGCGATTCTTGTCACGTTTGAACTTAAATTGCTTTGCATTGCGACCGTATTCGCAGCCATTTCACTTCGAATAATTCCAACATTCGATTGTAAATCGGACCGGAGGGTCACTGTGTTCGCCGCCATCTCGGAGCGAAGAATTCCAACATTCGATTGTAAATCGGAGCGGAGGGTCACCGTGTTCGCTGCCATCTCGGAGCGGAGGGTCACCGTGTTCGAAGCCATTTCACCACGGATGATTCCAACATTCGACTGTAAATCGGACCTAACGGTCACCGTGTTCGCCACCATCTCGGAGCGGATAGTCGCAAGATTCGAGGCTAAATTACTGTACATTGTAACTGTATTTGTAGCCATCTCATCCCTAATATTTGCGGCATGGATATCGAATTCATTCATGTGTAGAACATTCGTGACGTGCGTACCATCACCCTTAAAATATGAAGCCGTCACGTTCCCGGTGGCGACGAGACCATCTGTCACATTTGTTAACTGTATTGTATTGGATGATACATTTCCATTATTTACTATTTGTTCAAGATTTGATGCGATGTTCGATAATAAACCACCGTCACCAGCGAAGCTATCCGCAACAACGTTACCATAAACACGCATCGAAATTGAGTTCGATGTATCGGGGACTAAATTATCACCACCCGCCGAGCTCTGTGTGTGCGCTAGTATGAATACATCGTCTGTTTCTGTAAACCCTAAAGCAACGTTAGCTTCAGTTGGGCTTCGTGTCATGATAAATCCGAGGTCAGTCGCGGTCAAGCTATCATAATTATTTTTTCCAATCTCAACGATTCCGTCGTCGACGATTAAGTTTTGTTTCGACACAAGAGTTGTATCACCCAACACATGAAGGTTACCAGTGATAAAAGTTGTTTGAGACACAAATACATTACCTCGAACGTCAAGAACGTTTGATCCACTGTCTTCGATCGAAACATTTGAACCTATATCAAGGGTATGTATCGGGTTCGCGTTTGCGATACCAACATTTGCGACTGTGACGAGCCCAGTCGCGACATTGTTGAATTCAGCTGTTAACGTGGTCGTATTGCCAAATGCCATGACACCTTGTAGGGTTGTTTCTGGTGTTAAACCCGTGTCGAGTATCTCATGTGTCTCTGCGTTATACGCCAATGCATTTGAAAGATTCGATCCACCCTTTCTAATGGGCGCCATGTATAAACCGGAGTTAGGTGCCTCAATCACATTTGACGTCGCGTTCAAAACGATTGAATTCAAAGCCTGGTCGTTTGGCATATACTTACCGATCCGTACCTTTTCGGAACGATCGATCGTACTTAAATTTTTCACCATGCCTATTATATTATAATATGATTTTTATTTGAATGTTTTTCGCTTCTGAACATCAAGATAAACAAAACCATCCAGAACTCTTATAAATACATAATTCATCAGTGGACGTATCAAAAACAATCAGTCCGGGTACTGGATTTAAAACCTGTTCGCGCTCCTCTGTCGTCATTCGAGGTGGCAAAAAGCCGAGTGTGGTGGAATTGAGTGATAGTATTGCAGGTGGATTTCGGTCTTTTTTGGTTGGATCACCGATTGTCGCCTTTCCATTGGCGTCTAGAGACATCACGTTCGTTAAAGATCCTTGTGGATTCATCGTCCGAAATAACAATCCACCCGGATTTCCGGACGTCGTGCCGTTATTTGCCTTTGTATATCCACATATATCCGCTAATTTACCGTAAGGTGCGGAAACCTCGACGACTTGTATTTCTCCTAATCTAGACGTCTTCATGAGTTTACTCTCTACGTTGATCGAGTGTGGAATCGTTTTGAGTGATTTTACGTTTTCTAACTGTTCCACTCGAGTTTCATGTGTGTCGAGAATTTTTTGATGTTCAACCAGTGTATGGTTTGTTTTTTGAACTTTATCTTCAAAATTTGTTGTGTTTAAATTGTTTATGTTTGTAAAATTGGTGCATTGATCTTTATTAAATTTTATTTTTTCACACATGTCATTTATTTCACTTAAAATATAATCAGTTTTACTATAATAATCAAGAAATTTAAAATTTTTTTGTTCCACGTCGTGCATTTTTTGTTCCACGTCGCGCATCGCAGTATCTAAAACCTGTTTGTGGGAATCAAGGTCTGTTTTTATTTTTATATAATCGTCTTTCTCCGCATAATTAAGTTTATCTTCGTCATACTCTTTAAATTTTTGATATAGTTCGTTTAATTGTTCTAATGAGTTTGTCAATTGACTCGATGCCGTTTTTATATGAACATCATGTTTGCGTATTTCTGATTTTAAATCATGGTATTCTTTTTTGTCTACAAATGTTTCTAGAATTTTATTAATTTTATTTATATTTTGTTCTTGTGATTCTACGACTCTCCCATTTTTGGCGATGTTATTTTCGTGAGTATCACATATATCATTTATAACTTTTAGGTCGGTTTTTATATTATCAATTTCAGTTATTTTATAATTTAACTTATTCACATCCTCCATCACCGGTTTGAAATTCGATATATCATCTTTATTCAAGGCTATTTGATTTTGAATCGGTTTCACAATATTTGAGACACTGTCATTTATCTCATTCACCCGCGTATCGATCGAATTTTTTATTTTTTCTACAGATTCCAGTTTTGGGATACCTGTCAGATGGGAACCATCACCATATAATTTAGTACAGTATACGTCACCTTCCGCGTGTAAAGATTTTTTTATATCCAAACTGGACACGGAGAGTTCATCAAACGTGTGTGAATTATTTTCAAAATCGATTATTTGTGATTTTTTTATATTTCTTAAATATTGACCATCTGCGTGAAGCTCGTTTCTAACATATATATTGTCGAAATGTTGTCTAACTTCAGTTTGAATCTGTATATTTGACAGGAGACCACCGTCACCTTCCAATAAAAGAGCCTTTATTTTACCATCAACTTCTAAATTGGAATCAATTTTAACTCTTCCCTGATCGTTTAAAATATTAACCTCACCCCGTTCATTGTGTATTGTTATGCCTGTCTCCTTGTTTGAGGAGTTTTCCGCAATGTCAAGAATCGGGTACAGTTTAAATTTTTCATTTTTGATCGTTTTATTCTCGACTTCGAGATTTTCGACTTCAAGGTGTTTGAGTTTTAATTTTTGTCCACCTATATCCACAATTTCTTTCGTGTGCGAATTATACGCCAAAAGATTTGAACCTTCGTCTGCTCGTATTGGAGCCACATAAAGTCCACTGTGTTTCACATTTGTGAGTTTTTCTTTTGACGCGTTAAACACGATAGAGTTTGCTGGTTGTGTAGAACTCGCGTGGATTCCTAAACGAACTTGGTCCGTAGGTTGATTCACACTGGAATTCTTTACCATTTAATATAAGTTTTCATTTTTAATTAGCGTACAACAATCCGGCCATACCATTTTCGATTCTTAAAATATTATAGTTTACGGCGTAAATAGGATCTGTTATTTTTTTCGTATTGCTCAATATTTTAGCGTTATCAAGCCTACTAAAATTTAAAGTACCAGTTGGCTGTAAAGAGCTGGTTGACAGACAAAAACAATGTAAAAAGAAATCCGGTGACGTCACGAAGTTCGTATGATAATAATTAACGACATCGATGAAATGTGGTTTCGCAAACCTGAACTCACCTATGTCTAAGCCATTTATTTCAAGCTTAACTTTGTTATCAACTGAGACGAGTGCGCCGGTCGCCGTCGTATCCGTGGATGCTATATACTTAACTGGGTGGCTAAATATAAGTTCCTGAGTTTTTTCACCCGACGGAATGTTCTTTTGAACTTGTGTGATGAGCATGTTTCGATTTCTTGAAGCGATGTTACCACGTTCCTCGTTGTCCAAATAATAATAATTTGCAAAAGCTTCAATGTCATAGTTACCAGCACTTGGACCCCATCTAACTCTCGCTTCAACATTGTGATATTGCAAAGCTATCAATGGGAGAGCATTTTGTGGACCCTCACAGAAGAAGAACCTCAACGGATAAAAATAAGAACTCGAGCTCACACCTGGATGTGGACCGTTTGAACTCTTCGAAACATTTTGGGCAAACGTATCGATCGCAATTTTTTCTGTAAAAATGGCATCCTGAGAATCAATTTTTTGACCACCTATATAGAGATCCACACTCTTAACTATCTGTGTCCAATCGTGTGAGTACACGGCTTCGCCATTTTGCGAAATGGTAAAATACACGTATCCCAATAAATCACCTGTGCGGTCGAACTGAATCGTCGAGAGAGCGTCGTTCGTTACAGCACCTTGGATGTGTAACTTTGAAATCGACTGAGAAAAATTAGAATGTCGTTTAAAAGTCGAGGAAAAGAAACTTATCTCGGGTTCGCCGATGATATGTTCATCCTGTGCGCCGACGGCAATAAGTTGAACCACACCCGACGACATTTATAATAGGGTAATTTTATAATTTTATCGAATTATAGCATTACAGCTTTATAAATTTATTAATTAATTTGTAAATGGCATGTTCTTCTTTTTACATGCGAACCTAAATATAAAAACATTTTCACCACCACCGTTCGTGATAGCTGCACCGGTTTGGTTCAAAAGAGATATATCTAAGCGATCCAATTTTCGGATCGGTGTCGCATATTCTCGTTCAATATCATAGCTATCCCTGAACGTAATCGGGTTGGACCCATTTTGGATGATGGATCCGAATGATTTGTTTATCATGGACATAGAACCTTGTCCATTGAAGGTACTCGATGCGCGCTGCGAGTAGTTTGTGTCGAGTTGATCGATCGATACATGACAGACGTTCGTACCGGACGTATCGATTCGCGCAGCTAACAATTTAGCTTGGACGACATTTTCGAGTGTGTTCGCGAGATACACGGAAAATTTATTTTTACTAGACTGCCCGATCGTATCGACCGCGACAGTGTGATATTCGTACTCGAAGTCTGGCAAAGTTGATCCAGCTTTACTCATATTACTATATGATTAGATTAAATTAACGATCCACCTATCCCACCGATAATTTGGGCATCCGCCGAATCCGACACGACCTTTTGGTCACCACATACACCACCTGGGGTTTTGTTAGAGCTGTAGTAACCAGAGCCTGGGTTTCCTGGTGCACACTTAAGGGAATTTTCCAATTCGAAGATAGACTTCTCGGAAACTGGCTGAGTTTCGATTGGTCGTGGCCTGTACTTGCTGGTCTTTTCAGCTGTAGTCCTGAACGACATCAAAATACATAAAAGTACAAATAAGACGACGATCGATTTGAGGGTATTTTTGTTGGTGGCATTCAACATGTTTTATAATAATATAACATTTTTTTAAGTGCGTTAAAGAAATTAATTTAGATTATAGATACATATTAATGGACGGTGAGATCGTACTAGATCGAAGCAACACTAATGTCATGAAACTCGACGACGCGGAACAGGCTCTCATGGACGAGATAAGTATAGAACCCCCAAAGCCCCGTAGCGCACGAAGAGTACCAAAGCCCGTGAGCTTCCGACCAGCACAAAATTTTGCGGATCAGCCACAGGAGGACATCGGCGCTTTCGCGAACCCCAATAAACAAACCATACCTCAATCTACCATGGAAGAGGCACCTGTGGATTACGGGGAGTATGATGACCCCATTGACGATGGAATCGGTATGGGTGATTACGCTGCTCCACAGGAAGAGCTTCCCTCGGCTGGGTACAATTCAATCGATGAAGAAAAGGCGGACTTGGTGAATAAACTGGGTCGACTAGAGAAACGCGGCTTCACAGTCAACAAGCGTCTCAACGCATATTCTAATATAGATGATTTACGAACAGAAGTAAAGCGAATTACATATAGTATAGATGTAGATAAGAGTATTAAATTTTCGAGGAGAATGCTGGTGGCGTGCTGTACCGGAATCGAGTTTTTAAACAAAAAATACAACCCATTCGAGATCCAGCTGGAAGGCTGGTCGGAGAATGTGATGGATAGTGTAGAAGATTATGATGAAGTCTTTGAAGAACTTTATGTCAAATATAGAACGAAAATGCATGTCGCACCTGAACTGAAACTCATCATGATGTTGGGTGGAAGCGCGATGATGTTCCACTTGACGAATAGCATGATGAAATCGATCATGCCCAATGTAAACGACATCATGAAACAAAATCCAGGACTCGCGAATACGATGCTGGACGCTGTTAAAAATACAGTGCCTAAATCTGAACAGACCGCGCAAACCCCTACCGCGCCAGGTGAGCGATACGAAATGAAAGGTCCGGGGGTCGACATCTCCAGCTTGATGGGTAACATCATGATGCCTCCACCACCACCCATGTCAACCTCAGCACCACAACCCCAAGCACAGCCACAGGACGTCGACGACGACGATGGATCCATTTCGGATATTGTCGAAGCACCGGTTGATGACGAAAATGAGGGAGATGTCAAGGAAGTGAAAGTGACTCCCACAGCGAAGGGGAAGAGGGGTGGGAAGCGACCAAAGAAGTCTGTAGAATTAAATATTTAAGTAATATATAGATGATCGGTTATGCTCCTTTCGAATCAGAGGAGCTCGCCCCGCGCCGACCCGTCGCGAAAAAGCCATCTGTGAAACCTCTCCCAAACCCAGGTGGTTTAGAAGAGACTGAGTGCAATTACGTTGTACTCTTTTTCATAGCTGGAGTTTTATGTCTCGCGGTCATGGACGCTGTTAAAAAATAAACATTCAATTTTACCATTCCAGAAAAAATGGTAAAATTAGATTAAATATCGATAAAACACGTACCTTTCGAAAACATATCGGTATCTTTTGGTTCTTCTTTTGATTTTGGGATGTTGAATCCACCCTGTCTGTAAACTCTCAGACGTTTATTATACATTGCGAAACACACAGACCATTGATCAAACATATCGTAAATTTGTGGATTATTTTTTTTACCCTTCGTTTCTCTCATGATTCGCCCAATGGATTGAACTATATCTGATTTAGGCGTCGCCAATATGACAGTGTCGAGACTCGGGATGTCGAGACCTTCGTGTGCCAAACTGTACGTTGCGAATATTATTCTTTTCTTACTCGATTCGTTTAATTTTTCCTCCTTCATGCCACCCATGTACAGTCCAGATGATTTTGGGAACGATTGATGTAATAATTCACAGTGAAATCGTCGATCACTCAAAACTAGAATCTGTCGAGTTGTCTTCAGTAATGTATTCAATAATTTCACGATGACTATATTTCTTTGACGCATTTCAGTCAGTTCGGTGATGAGGGTGGGTAGGGATAATTTACCAAAACGACTACAAGGTGGTGGATCTGTAAACCTATCACAATTAAATTCGATTGGAAAAACGTCCACATCGTCTTGATTCTTCCGCTCGATCGAGAAGAAGGTATCACCCATGAACCAGTGTAACACCTTCGTGAGACCATCCTTTCGGAACGGTGTCGCCGAGAGTCCAAATATATGATTGGGAACGATTTTGAAGAGGGATTGCGAAAAGACTTTCGCACAAATGTGATGCGCTTCATCGACGATCATGGTTCCTATCGAATCGAAATCTCCGAATGAATATTCTTTGAGACTCAAGGATTGTAACATCGCAATGACAAAATCACAGTCAACCTCCTTCTTGTTTTGTTGTACGACCCCAATCGTCGCACCGGGACAAAATTGTTTGATTCGTTCCTTCCATTGGTTCGCGAGAAACTCCTTGTGTACGACTATCATCGTTCGATATCCCAGCTTACACGCAACGGCTAACGCTACCGTGGTCTTACCAAATCCACATGGAAGGCTGAGAATGCCATGACCGACTTCAATAGCTTTATTAAATGCTTCAACTTGCCGGGTAGAATCTCTGAGAGTTCCATTAAATTTGGCGGAGATGCGGGTGGGTGTTGGTCGTTTATCTTCATTGGGCGCTCCAAATTTACTAATTCCAAAGTATCTTGGAACGCAGATTCCCGTCTTAGTCGGTCTAAATACTTTAAAAGGCGGCGGGGGAAATCCATAATCATCGTTAACAATAGCACGTACAGTAAGTTCACGTTTTAATTCGTGAGAACTTTCAACAATGTACCCACTTCTAGTGAGCATGATATAGTATATTAAAGAAATAACTTTAAATGTGTACATATATATATACCATGCCCGTCGTCCGGGTTGAAGATCAAATTAAAAACATGCTTAAGCAAATTGATGAACTTCGCGCTGAAGCCCTTCGTTTGGAAGGCGCTGTCGCCACGCTCCGAGGGGTATTGAGCTCTGGGGTGTCCGAGCTTAACATACCAGACCAAAATCAACAGCAACAGGCACCAGAAGATGGTGAGATTACTGAAGATTCGGGGTAACTATCTTTTTGATAGTCCATGTAAATCCACTATAATTTGAAACGTTCCATGCGCCACTGAATTGCGCATATATTTTAACGTTATCCCCCTTGGATAAAGAAGACACAGGTGAGTCGCCCTCGACCTCACACATAACCCTTCTATATCGAAATGGAACTTTTAGAGTCAAGACGTCGCCTTCGAGTGGATTATGAATACTTGAATTTAATAATTTACCAGAACAGTTCGCGTGAAGACCATTTATATAATCGCGTGCGGCGTTGGGTATAGTCACCTTGATATATTTTTTATCATTGTGATCATGCATTGATTCGTATACTTCTCCGAATATTGGATAAGTCGTCATTATTATAATAATACTACTATATTCTTTATAATCGTTGTCGCAAGATAAAAATTACAAGGATCAACATGACCAATAATAAATTCGTGACGACAACGGATCGCAGAGGACGTCGCGTATCAAATTTTTCATGACAAAAAATACGACTCACTTCGATGGCCGATTCGATACTCGAATAAGGTGTAGAACGATCCGACATCATCCCACACATCGCGACATCAGGGGATTCTCCAAAAAATGGGATTTGTCCGTGAATGCTCATGACGCTCGAGGTTTGTTTATAATGCCACTCGTCACCTTTCCAAACTGATGCCCACCCTATACGGACAGCTTTCGGTTTTGGTAATTTTAACTGTTGAAGAACCATGGATTTGAGAACTTCGGGGTCATATTTTTGGACGTTTTCATCTATATCACAAATCACACATGAAATCGTATGATTGTTGCTCAATATGACTGGCTGTAATCTGAGTGGTGATTTATTCATCGCGATTTCCAAATCTGTCATTTTCGATTCGATTGGATTTTCGTAATCGATCAGAATATTTATAGCCTTGTAAACACCCGATGATATCTGTTTATGTGCTTCGTCACCCCAATTATCTTTAATGAGATTTAACGCGTGACCACTATCGACACATAATACGAGTAATCCATCTTCGATGAAGGTATCGTCATCAAATGTGGCTCTATATCCATCTTTTTTGTATTGAACATCTGTGAGGGTTTTGTTAAATTCAAAGTCAACACCGGCTTCGACGAGTGCTACCTGCATTTTATCACACATGTATTTGCCCGATACACGTTGCGTGTATTGTGAAGACATCCCAACGTGATCAAAACTTTTAATAAATTCATAGGCACTCATCGTTTCCCAACCGACACCATCCATTATATATGGCAGTGCTTGTATAACCTTTTTTCCATTTTCGGATAGAGATCCGACCGCATCTTGAAGCGTTATACCTTTATAGGTATTAGGTTGTGATAGTACTCTCGTCGCGAGTGATGCGAGACTTATATAGTCTGTTAAATTTAAATTTTTAAAAGTCGTTTTAAAAATATCCAAAATATTAACTTTTTCAAACATATCGTCCCATTTTATACCCATTTCAGTTAATAAACTACGAGTATTTACAAACGCTTGGTCAAATAAAATTTTATGTGCGTGAATATCTCGGACATCTGTATCTGGCTCCCACCATGCACCACCACAAGATGTTTTTCTATCGTACACGGATACGTCATGGTCTGTATATTTCTTAATCTCCCATGCTAAGGACATACCGGTTGGACCGGCACCGACTATATGTATCCTCATTAATAGTACACACTAAAAAAATTCTAAACTTACTGTAGGTATGTTATCTCTTCAATTACAGTTAAATAAAAAAGATATACAGAAGGTAAAGACATGGAGGTTCGCTGGCGAATTTTTATGGCGAAAAAACATACAAAAAGACCAATCTAAATTGGGTGCTTGGACTCGTGAAAAACTTGTAGAATTAGGACCAACTTTTGTTAAATTTGGGCAGATCGTCTCGACTAGATCTGATTTATATTCACCGGCGTTCACCCGTGAACTCGAGTGTCTTCAAGATAATGTCCCACCGATTGACCCCTTATATGTGGATGAGATGACACAAAAAACATCTATTTTTTCAGAGTTTGAACGTGAACCTTTTAAATCAGCTAGTATTGGACAAGTACACAAAGCAAAACTACTCGATGGACGAGAAGTGGTCGTGAAACTACGGAGACCTGATATATTTGAGATTATGAAATACGATACGGATAACGTACTCGACATCGTCAACTTTCTTGAAAGAATCGGGGTAGACACGGGGACGTCGACCGGCTACGCGCTTACTGAATCGATTGAATATTTATTATCGGAAACAAACTATTCAACTGAGATGAACAACGCTATTAAAATGAAATCGGCATTAAAAAAAATAAAATGGATAAAAATTCCTGAGATATATGAAAAATATTGTACCGATGACATGCTCGTCATGGAATATGTCGAATCTACAAAATTAACAGAAATTACAGATTCTCGAGTGAATAAAAAGAAAATATGTGAAGCTTTGATCAGTTCGTACATGATTCAAACCATGGAAAAGGGTTTATTTCATGCAGACCCACACCCCGGAAATTTAGGATTTTCGTCGAAAGGTAAATTAGTATTCTATGATTTTGGTTTGGTCATTGATATTTCTGATGAATTGAAACAGGGGTTCAAAGATATATTCATGTATATCGTTAAACGAGATACAAAGGGAATTGTCGATACACTCATCAAATTACAAGTAATCGTTCCGACGACGAGCGACATGAGTGATATCGAAATATTTTTCAAAACAACACTCAACTACCTCGAAACCCTCGACGGTGACAATTTACGTGATGAAATAGTAAATGATGAAATATTATTATCTTTGGCAGTTGAAAAACCTTTTATAATACCAACGTCTTTCGTATATTTGGCTAAAGCATTCTCTACTATAGAAGGTACGTGTGTTCGATTAGATAAAAATTTTAATTATTACGAGTACCTTGAGCCACTCCTTCGCGACGAGGTCATCGATTCGATCGATGTAAGGGATATGATGTCGACATCCATGGAAATGCCATCTAGGATTCGAAACATAAATGTAGCTGTTTTAGGTTTGGAGAAATCTAAAGCAGCCATGAAACGGTCGTTAAATAAGACTAGAAAAGATATACAAAATGCTCAATATAGTGTATTGAGCGCTTTGTTTGCGGGTAATTTATTTAATCATGGGAATTATTATTCTTTTGGATTTTTTTCTATACTGACCGGGTGGTTTGTATTTATTTCTCGTAGAAATCGATAGCATGATCCATCATTTCAACCTTTTGAGATTCGTTCGGTTTATCGGTGAAAAATTCCTTGTGGCTTTCGAAAATCTCTTGCGAACGTTTCTTTTCGCGCTCCGAAATTTTCGAAAACTCACTTTTCATCCGATTCAAATCTTTTTGGCGTTGTTTTTTCATTTGTTTCCCAAACTTCTTAAACTTCTTTTGAGAGACCACATTTTTTGATTGTGCAATACTGAACATTTATTATTTATGTACATTTTATTTGTCATCTAGATTGATTTTTAAACGTTTTATTTTTTCTTCAAATTCACGTCGCTCACCCGGGGATTCAATTTTTTCACCCGTCGCGAGCGCTCGTATCTCGGGTCCAGTCAAGTGCATACCATCAATTCTGAAATCCCGGAATGCTTCCATTGTTATGGGAACAAGTTGTTCGACGAGGTCATAAATCGCATTCGCATACTCGCGAATCTCCTTTTGTGCATGGTCATCCATTCTGAGGTAAAGGTAATGCATGAGGTTGTGTAAATTTATCTTCCAATAAAATTCGGTGTACGTTGATTGTGGAAGCACACCTCTAGCCTGTTCTCGGCACACACCCAAATCCAATAAATCCTGATAGACCTCAAAAGATTCATTTATATTTTTTGACATTAAGTTCGTGAGTTCATCCTTGACTTCGACGACCCCCTCCGACCCCTGATTGTTTACCACCGATTGTCCCCGAAGTTCCCGTGGTTCATAGAATTGCTTCGGTACGACTGAATACCTGGCAGAGAGTTCGTTGACGGAGGCTGTTCTATGTCGAAAATGTTGTCGTGCGACGTAGATTGGCATTTTGACATGAAATTTGAACTCCACCATTTCGAACGGTGTGGTGTGCCAATGTCTGAGTAGGTATCGTAGGAGCCCCCGGTCCCCTCTGGAACTCTTTGTCCCATCTCCATAAGAGACTCTGGCTGCTTGGACGATTGACGAGTCCAAGTTTTTTTGAGGCATGTGATCGACGAGCCTAACAAATCCATGATCCAAGACATCCTTTTGCATTTTTATACTCGGCGATTGATTTCTTTAAGTCTACAAATTAATTTACGAAATGCATTTAATTGTCATATATACGACTGTAGTGTGCCATTGAATGTTCGAGATTCCACGAGGGGTCGATGCGGTCGGGTGCGTCGATGGTGATGCACATGCGTTTGAATGTGTCTGGTGAGACATGATAAGCTTCCCAATATAATTCGGACATGAACTTACCGACGTGATCGACGCGAACGTTCTTGTCAACTAGAAGTGGTTCAAAATCTCGAATGATATCGGTCGGTTCCTCTCTGCACGCAAAGATATTGGTGTATATGAAATCTGTGCGCATTTCATCAATTTTCAAGAGACCGGATGGGAGCACGTAGTAAAAATGCCACCCCGGTAATAGGTCAAACATATCTTCAATTCGAATATCTTTTACTCTGTAGTGATTGTCATATTCAAATTGAACCATATCGACGGTGACATTCCCGAGTCCCTGGAGAACACCGAGGTCGTGACCATCCGTGTCAATTTTTAAAAAGTTGATGTGAGAGATTCCATGCGATGCACAGTAGCGACTGAGACTATTCTCTTCTGCATCCACAGCTGACACGTTCACGTGTACGTTATCACCCGAGTAATCAACATCACGCGCATACATGACATGACCATATGTATCACGCCATTCCGGACCAGAGGGTTTAAATTCGGGATCGAACAAATGCACTTGCATGGTCGGCTTTATTTCGGATGGAAAACAACTACCAGTTGCACCGACATCAAAAACTTGAGAATCGGGTGGTATATTCTTAACAATTGATTTTAACAATGATATCTCACCATTGACACTGTGATTGCAACATATGCGGTAATTGAAATATGGGAGATTGTACTTGTGGTCGGCGTCACTAACGGTTATCCAGGTATCGAGGGGTAATTCTTCATTCGATTTGTTTTTTTGCATTTTATAATAGAGGACTCATCTCTTTAACTACTAAATGAATCATTTAAAAACAACACCATTCATCGTCATCTTCTTGTTCATCGGGTAACAAGGGTTGCTGCATTGGGTTATTCACGCGGTTTATACGTGACATGATTGCACCTTTAGATCTTCCGTGTGCGCCACAAATTTCATTAATCGACATGCCTTGATCCAGTTCAGACGCGAGTCGCTCGTCTTCTTCGTGCGACCAAGGTTCGCCCGCGTTACTGGGTTTCGCGTTATTAATCAATGGACACTGACTAACGAAGTGTCCGGGTTGACCACAATGGAAACATCGATCACTTGCACCGCGCATCATGCGTTCGATGGCGTCTAGGTCGGACTGTGGTAAAACGATGCGACTAAACGTACCACCCCGTACTTTATCTACTCCATATTCGGACATGAGCCGTAAAACATGTTTATCCTCGTCAAAACGGTCACCCTCCTCTACAAATAATCGATGTTGTGGTTTGTATTTTTTAGTCCACGCCGCACCAACACCCATAAAATGATCATTTATTCTAGACTTGTCACTACATCTACCTACGTAATAACGACCATGAGCACATGATAAGCCGTAAATCAAATAAGGTATGGGTCGAGACATTTTATATTCGGTGTTTCATTTCTTTAACCATTCCACGACATCCTCTCTACGAATCGACGAAATAAATATGGTAGTATTTCCCACACCGTGCCGGTAGGTATATATCTATAATCTATATGACCTTCGCGTCCCATGCCTAATAGTTGAGCCGTCACATATCGTTCCTTTTTGAAATTGGTGGCGATTATCAATGAATTTTCGTTATGGGTCGCCAGAATGGCATGTACATTTTTACAAACCAAAATAGTCCTAATAGCCTTGTTATATTCACTATCTGTCTCACCTTTTATGTTAAAAACATTATCCTGTTTTTTTAGATACGCACCGCGCACTAGTTTTACACCTAACATTATTTTATCCTTACCCGAAGAAGCAATGTCATCGAGTAACTCACGCATCGCATCCCTTCGATACATCTGATATGTTTTGTACACATGAACCCTATCCTCTGTATTATGTTCCACCATTGTATTATACGACAATTCTGGGTATAATACATCTTCGGCGTCTAGACAGATTCTCACGTCTCTCGATTTTGCGACGTTGATCAATGTGTTTATATACGAGTTAGCTATAATCGGAGAATCGCGAGACCCAAAACTCGTGTACTTTACCGCGAACATGTCACCTGGGTCGAGCATTTTTACTAATTTTACCGATTCGTCTAGTACATTATTCGCTTCTCGGAGTGGCTGATTCTCACACGCGTAATCTAATATGATTTTTTCACCGTTTTTAATTACTCGTTTTATGACGTTGGGTAATTCTCTTCGAGTTGCCGCATATCTAAGCATTACTATCATTTAGATTTTGTTTTATTAAAAAGGGTACGTTAAAGTTAAAGATTTCATTGTTAATGAATACATGAATACATGCGAAACGCGACATGAGGGATTAGATAAATTCTATACAAAACCCGAGATCGCGAAGGCATGTATATCTCGAATAAAAAACTGGGACGAGTGGGACCTAGTGGTAGAGCCGAGTGCGGGTAACGGTAGCTTCCTTAACAATATATTGACGAAGAACAAAATTGGGATAGATATAAAACCTGGGTGTAATTCTGTCATCGAGAAGGATTTTTTTAAGTATGTTCCAAAACCTGGAAAAATCCTTGTAATAGGCAACCCACCGTTTGGTAAAAATTCGTCATTGGCGATAAAATTTTTTAATCACGCCGCGTCGTGGGCGGATACCATAGCCTTCATAATACCAAGAACGTTTAGGAGAACGAGTATTCAAAATAGACTCGATATGTCATTCCACCTCTCACACGACGAGGACATTCCGATTAAGCCGTGTGCGTTTGAACCACCCATGTCTGTGAAATGCTGTTTTCAAATCTGGGTGAAGCGAGAAATAAGACGAAATGTAATACAGTTACCTGTGACGCACAATGATTGGGAGTTTTTACCCTTTGGTCCAAAGGATGATAGGAATCAACCAACGCCACCACGGAACGCAGATTTTGTGATCCTCGCGTATGGGGGTGAATGTGGGCGTATACAAAGCACCGAATTACAAAAACTTCGACCAAAAAGTTGGCATTGGATAAAATCAAATATAGATAAGACGGTATTGATGCGACGTTTTGAAACACTCGATTACTCGATCAGCAAGAATACAGCGCGTCAGAATTCACTAGGGAGGTCAGATCTTGTGTATTTATATTCTAATAAATTCATCTAAATTTAACGAAATCTATGTTAGATCTCTTAACCATCTTCGTCGTCATGGGGTTTATGAATACATTCGTGTTACCATTGAGCTTATATACATCGTGAATATTATTGACGTCATTTCTACGTGTGTATATATGGTTACGACCCTGTGCCGTGCGGTTGTTCGCCAATCGTTTGAAAGTGTTTACCGTCATGTACGTCGGTGATCGATTGGCATTTTTGATTCTCATGGCGGTGTTACCGACGTTGAAGTTTACATGCATAATAGAATTAGACGCACCATTATTTGGTATTTTCTGGTTTATATATTTGATTGAAACGTTAGGTATGTATTTCCAATGATTGTAATAATATTTAGGATTCATTTTTACGTTACGGCTCTTATTTGGACCCTCACTACTATACTCTATCAGCGCGTTATTACGCAATTTCAATATACTCTCGGGAATATTTATTTTTCTTCGATGACTGACCGCTAAATTGTACAACTGATTCATGTTACCTATATTTTTCGGTAAAGATTCCAGTTCCCGAATACCAAATAATTTTAATTTCCCTAACTTTTTCAATTTAGTGATACTATCTGGTAATATTTTCAGGTCTTTATTGTACGATAAATCCAACTCCCAGAGATCTTTTAATATACCAATATCCTTCAGTTCATTTGGGTCGTTTATCTTATTCTCCCGAAGACTCAAGCGTGTTAATTTTGGAAAATTATAGAAGAACCTCTCTGGAAATTTGGATATATGTAAGCCGTCTAACGTCAAACTTTCCAAATTCTTTGCTTCCGATACCTCTTTAATGAGATTTGCCCGTTGATTGTTCGAGTGAGAGACGACGACCGAGTCGGGATCGAGCCCCTCTATGCGTAACTTTTTGAGAACTAATGGCTCCGAAATATTGGTGATGGGTTCAATATTCGTATTAAATTTATGAACTTTAGCCACCAATGTTTCTAATTTTAATTTTTTCAAAAGGTCTCCCCGGAATTTACGAACCTTGCCCATTATGTAAACATTCTTAAGTGTGGGGCTATTAACCATCTCCTGTGTCGGAAATTCACTTACTGTTACTTCTTTGGGTATATATACAGTTCTAACCCCGTTCATGTAATTCTTTTTGTTGAATACATTTTCACTCTTGATAGTTAATTCGGAGTTGCCGTTCACGCTATAATTCTTCATGCCTATGATAATATTACATTTTAAATCTAACAAACGC
>Ga0208410_1000712_pt1 | contig 18645 bp, 21 predicted proteins | sample ETN02SmetaG_3_FD_185787 | JGI IMG/M metagenome (GOLD analysis project Ga0208410, IMG submission 185787) | Marine microbial and viral communities from oxygen minimum zone, Eastern Pacific Ocean - ETNP2014F10-02SV257 (SPAdes) (version 2) | ecosystem: Environmental > Aquatic > Marine > Oceanic ... | reverse complement strand
TTATGAAAATTTTAATACCTATTTTTCTAATCCTATTTTTCAGTTGTGGAGATAAAGGTAATGATTCCGATTCTATTTTCGATTACACTTTGCATAAAAATAATCGCGTTGCTTCACTTAAAATGAGCGATAGTGATTATGACTCTTGGGTCAATGAAGATGGTTTTGCTGATACAGAAAGCAGAGTAAGGGTGGTTAATGATCTTTACAACGTATTCGAGGATAAGTATGACTTTATATTTTTCATTCTTAATGAGTCTTCTATTCCAGAAAACCTCTTTTATTACGGTAGACTAGTTGGTGTTTCTAACAGTGTTCAAGGCCTAGGCTTTCAGTCTTATGATAATTCATTACAGTATGGTTCTGATGGAAAACTAAAAGCTGTAATGCAACTGACTGGTTTAGAATATTTGAAATATGGACCAGCACTACACGAATTAGCACATCAATGGGCTAACTTTGCCCTTTCTACTCATTCTGTTAATGCGCCTGGTGAAAATCTAACTTCATACCTCTATACTGGACATTGGGGTTTTACGGGTGGCAGTACACCTGGACAGTTAGGAGGTTTTAGACAAAATTCACTAGTCGACAATGGAAATAATTCATACACTGTTGAAAGTTTTGGCCCCTTTGCAAACGGTGGTAATGGAGTACCATACAACCAGTTGGAGTTATATTTAATGGGAATGCTAGATATTGAATCTGTAAATGACTTTGACATGTTTACAGATATAACGTCTTGGACAATAAATGAATCTACCTATGACTTCACGGCTAATCAGAGGACTACCTATACATCTAGCTCTTTAGTTGAATTGTTGGGACAAAGGATTCCAAGTCACATCGATTCTCAAAAACAATTTGAGCTACTGGTTGTGGTCTTAACGAATGAATCTCTTTCAGACGAACAATGGGATATAGTTGATAGCCATGCTGAATGGTTCTCTAAAGAAGAGTCCGATGGTACAAGTTTATATAATTTCTGGGAAGCGACGGGTGGTGTAGGGTCGCTTAACATTGGTTTTTAGATTATAAATTTTGATTAATTAGATGTCTTTAAAAATTGAAACCGGTAATGTAGAAGTTGATGTTCTTTTATCATATAAGTTATCCTATAAAGTATATTTACCAGAGGATTATAATGACCCCAGTACTACCTTTCCGTTAGTATTATTTCTTCACGGTGTTGGTGAAAGAGGTGATGATCTTGATCTTGTAGAAACACATGGTTTGCCGAAAGTAATTAAGAGTGGAGAACGATTTCCTTTTATTACTGTAGCGCCACAATGTCCAAATCAAGAGTGGTGGTCGAGAGCTGAGATGGTAAAGTGTTTAGTTTATTTAGTAAAGAAAATTACTAAAATGTATAATGTAGATAACAGAAGGGTCTACGTTACTGGTTTGAGTATGGGTGGATATGGTACTATTGCATTAGCAAATGAGAGACCAGATCTTTTTGCTGCTGCTCTTCCCGTTTGCGGAGGTGCGGACTTTTCTGATTATAGTAATTTAAAAAGTTTACCTATATGGTTTTTTCATGGTTCCGAAGACGATGAGCATCCAGCCAGCTATTCAGAAAAAATTTATTATGCATTGAAAGATCAGAATAAGGATGTCAAACTCACAATATATGATGGGGTTGGTCATAATTCATGGGATTTAACATATGATAATCAAGAAATCTATGATTGGTTATTATCAAAAGAAAATAGTGGAGAAAATGATAAACATTAGGAATGTAGGCTAATAGTTTATGAGCTGATAATATCAGTTATAAATCTACTTTGAACATTTATAGTTTAAATTCAATTCCAATTTTAGCTTTGTAGTATTCCTGCCCTTGTAACTTATTAAACTGTCCTAAATTATAAATCAGAACGTTTTCAGTGAGCTTATACTTGATATCAAATACAGCCTCATACTCCAGAATTTCCTTAATTGAATTGCTGTCGTCTTGAGGAACTAGATAGCCATCAAAAGACCCGGTTACTACCCATTTATTTATTTCTGCAGTTCTTTTTACCTGACCTGAAAAGAAGGTAGTATAATTTTTCAGATTTTCATCTTCGGATCTCGTGGTAAAACCAAAGTTTACATATTTAAGCGTTTTCCTCCAGTCAAGCTTCAGGTATTTCACCGATTTACTTTGCTTATCTAGATATTCTGGTTTTAGGTAAAAGTTTGATTCATATTTTAACCATAATATATCGTCGACATATTTATTCCCTAACTCTCTTTCCCATTGCCTATTGATATGATAGTACTCATTAGAAAGACCAAGACTGAATTCATAATCATCTGGATTTGGTTGGACATTTGGCGTCCTCATGGCAAAAGAAGTAAATAAGATTGTTCCCGCTAATAAACTATCTAGAATCATTGTAATTATCCTTAATTTTAACTGTTATATAATTTTATTATCTATTTCAAAAGCGAGAAATATAATAATAACATTAAACGCGATAAAGACGTTTATTTAATTTTTACTATATATATTAGGACTATAATGAAAAACATATTTATAACTGGTGGTAATAGGGGAATTGGTAAGGGGTTAGTCAAAGAATTTTCAAAAGATAATAACGTGATCTTTTCTGCTAGAAATACAGAAAAAGCCCAATTAATAATTGATACCTTAGGTGGTAAAAATATAGATCATGTTATTATGGATGTTGGAGATAGTGAAAGCGTTCAAAATGGAATTAAAAATTTAAAAAGTCGAATTACCTCAGTTGACGTACTTATTAATAATGCAGGAATTTTAATTCCAGGCTTAAAACATAAGATTGATGCTATTGATACGGATGATGATTCAATTATGAAAACATTCAACATTAATACTGTTGGCGCCCTAAGAGTGTGTAAGGCTGTAATACCACTAATGCCACCTAAGTCTAGAATTATTAATATTTCAAGCGGTATGGGTCAAATGGAGGGCATGGGTACTGGATCATTAGCATACAGGTTATCTAAATCTGCTTTAAATGCTATGACAATAGTGTTGTCCCAAGAGTTAATGGTAAAAAGCATAAAAGTAAATGCAATTTGTCCGGGTTGGGTTCAGACCGATATGGGTGGCTACGAGGCTACACTAACTGTCAAGGAAAGTGCAGAAAGTATTAAAAAATTCACTCTCAGTGATAATTTTCCTAATGGTAAATTCCTAAGACATGGTGAAGAGCTAGTATGGTAAAGTTTAAATTGCTTTACAAAAATAAAATTCTAACTTATTTATGATTGCATATTTATCAGGACCTATAGAAAATGCTGAAAATGATGGTGCTGATTGGCGTCTATCAATCACCCATTGGCTCAAGGATGAAATAAATCACAATGTTTTTAACCCTGTTGAAGCGACCCGAGGTACAATATCAGGTATTACAAATGATGAGTTTCGAGAAATGAAAAAAACTGAACCTGAGAAATATAAAAAACTAGTTCGTAAGATTATTGATATTGATATAAAAGCGGTAGTAGAAAATTCAGATTACCTTATAGTAAACTGGGATGAATCTGTATTTAAAGGAGGAGGAACACACGGGGAGATCACTCTAGCTTATTATTTAAAAAAGCCTGTTTATCTAATAAATCATGTGCCTATTGATGACCTAAGTTCTTGGATATTTTCCTGCTCAACTGAGGTTTTTGATTCATTTGATGATTTGAAAATTTATTTGTCATCTTTATATAAATAAATAGTGACCGCATTATATTAATCTATAATTTTGATAGTGCTAATATCCAAAATATGTAAATTTTTAATAATTACTTTTTTATTTTTCGATTATCAATTCGCTCAAGAAATAGAAATAGTGTCTGGAGGAAATGAGCGATCTTTTAGAGTAAACCTACCAAGCGATACTAATGATCCAATTCCTTTGATGATTATCCTGCACGGTTTAGGAGAAACGAGCGCGGCATGGTATGGAGTAGCTTCCTATACAACAAACCAAGGTTTTGCCACCGTCCGACCTGAGTCCGGCACTTTCTTAAGTAATTCTGGTACTGGAAATGTTAAACTCTGGAATGCTATTTTAGATACTGCAAGGTTTGATGATGTTTTGTTTATAAGTGATGTAATCGATTACATGTTAACAAACTATGATTTTATAGACCATGATAGAATCTATGTCTTGGGTTCATCTAATGGCGGTTATATGGCATATAGATTAGCTTGTGATCTTGCATACAGGATCACTTCATTCACATCCGTTATCGGGAATATGTTTCTAGATGATGATGGTCTTGATTGCATTGACCAGGATAGAGATATTCCTATACTCCACATACATGGAACTGAAGACCCGATAAACTCATATTATCCAGGGGGGAATGGTGTTGACATACTCGATGATCAATATCTGACTATAATAGAATCAATAGAATTTTGGAGTAATTATCATCAATATGACGAAATGGAGATTGATACAGTTTTAAGTGACGTATCAATACGATATACCTACAGCAGTGATTCCGCTATCAGTAATTTTGAACATATTAAGGTAGTAGGTGGGGGGCATATTTATTTCTATGGTAATAGCTATGGCTTTAGTTCTACCCAAGAAGCAATAGATTACTCGCTCCAGTATAAGCTATCAGATTTTATTATTAATCAGGAAGATGTAAATGATGATGGATTATTCAATATCGAGGATATTAATGTAGTTGTAGAATATCTTTTCGACGAACTTCCAAGTAATCTATCTTATGATTTTAACTCAGATCAAAATATAGATATCTTTGACCTACTGATAATAAGTGATCTAATTTTTTATTAATAATATTATACTGTAATTAATGAATTTATAAAATTTAGTTAAAGTATTAATTTAAATATCTATTTGAACGTTAAACCTATTTTATCCCTTACCTCATCCATGATATTAATTACTTCCAAAGTATCACGATGAGGCATTTTAGAAGACTCAATTAATTTATTTTTAACGCAGTGCTCCATTTCAATGGCCTGTTCTCTAAGGCCATGACCTTTGTATTCATTCTTATAATGTATCAAATCGCCATTATTTATGGATAGTGTCATGCTCGTAGGAGCATAAAATGTTGGATCTAATTCTATATATCCTTTTGTGCCAGAAATAACAGCTCTGTTTGGTTGAGAGTCAAACATCGAACAAGAAAGATTTGCGATAATCCCATTATTATATTTAAAGATCATAGTTGTCTTAGCATCAATGTTATTATCAGTAAATACAGACTGAGAAACTATGTTTTCCGGCTTGCCAAGAATCATGTGACAAAAAGAAACTACATATATACCCAGATCTAACAAAGCGCCACCACCTAGTTCTTTTGTCCACAGCCTAGGGTTCTTTGACCATTGTAAATTTTGACCATGACAGGCATATATTGATTGTATATCACCAATATGCCTTTCATTTATAATTTCTTTTAGTTTTAAAATATGCGGTAAATATCTCATCCACATGCCATCAAGCAGAGTAGTTGAGAATTTTTTTGAAGTTTGGATCATTAAATGGGCTTCATCAGCATCCATCGAAAAAGGTTTTTCGCACAAAACTGGCTTACAGGCTTTAAGTGCTAAAATTGTTTGATTGCAATGGAGGTTGTTTGGTGTCGCTACATAGACCGCATCGATGTTATCATCATTTAAAAAAGCCTGTTGATTATCATAGCCGAGGCAATCATTTATGGAATGGCTAAATTGTTTTGCAGTTTCAATATTTCTTGAAAGGACTGCGCATACTTTATGATCTCTTAAATTTGTAATATCGTCTGCAAAAGCTCTTGCTATACCACCAGTGCCAATTATTCCCCATCTAAACATATTTATTTTTTTCTTTTACTTTAATTTAGAATTTTAGTTCATTATATCTGTAACGAACGGTAAAAATACGACTGATAATAAACTTTTGACATATTGAATAAATTTTATTTGATAGAAAAAATATTGTATATTTAGAAATCTATGAAATTTTTAAATAAAATTGATTTAAATCTGATTTTAATTTTACCTCTAGCTGTACTATGCATACAATGGCTGTATGATGGGAAATATATAGCTTTTATTCTTTCTTTGCTTTTTGCTTTTGTCTTGTATGGTGTGATAGATGACGATAAAGCCCCCACTTCAGACGAAGAAGAATAGTTTATAATAAAATTTAAAAAAATTTTATAAAACTCAGTATTTTCCACACATGAATAAACAAATTTCATTACTAATTCTTTTATGTGTTTTTATTGGCTGTAGTTCAGATAAAACTGAAATCGATTTATTAAATAAAAAGAATCCTACAGGTATTTATGGAAATTTTTCTTCAGTTGAAAAAATTCAAAATATAAATGATTTGATTTCTAATAAAGATGTTTTTATAAATAAGAAAGTTAAAGTTAGGGGTTTGATAAAAGAGGTTTGCCCTATGAGAGGCTGTTGGCTAGAGGTAGTAGATCAAAATGGAATTGATAAATTAAGAATAAAAGTAACAGATGGTGATATTGTGTTTCCTTTATCAGCTAAAGGCAGGAATATTGAGGCGGAAGGGCAGTTTTCTATTTTAAACCTTAATAAGCAACAAGCTAAAAATTGGAAAAAGCATTTAGCAGCGGAAAAAGGTATAGAGATAGATACATCTGAAATTATTTTATCTCAAAAGGATTATTTTGAATATCGCCTAAATACTGCTGGTGCAAAAATTTTTTAATGGATTCTGAGATGACTAACTCTATGAAGGTTATGGTTACTGGCGCTACTGGCTATATTGCAAGCTGGATTGTAAAGTACCTATTAGATGAGGGATATACCGTTCATGCAGCTATTAGAAATTCTTCTGATGAAAAGAAAATTAAGCATCTTGAAAAAATTAAATCTTCATCCAAAGGTACATTAAGATATTTTGAATCAGATCTTCTAAGTCCTAATTCGTATGAAAGCGCCATGGAAGGTTGTGAAATTGTGTTTCACACAGCCTCGCCATTTGTAATGGATTCAAAAGACCCGCAAGGTGAAGTAATAGATCCAGCACTTGAGGGAACTAGAAATGTTATAAAAACTGTAGAGAAAATTGAAACTGTTAAAAAAGTGATCTTGACTAGTAGCATAGCAGCTATTTATGGTAACGCAGAAGATGCAGAAGCTATACCAAATAAAACGTTCAATGAAAAAATGTGGAATACTTCATCTAGGGCAGATGATGGTGAATATAGTTATTCAAAAACTGTTGCAGAGAAAGAAGCTTGGCGGTTAAATGAAAAACAAGACCGTTGGAAACTAGTGGTTATCAATCCCTCGTTTGTTATTGGCCCAGCTCTGAATCCCTTTGCAGATTTTGAAAGCAAAAAGTTTATGTTACAAATGGGTAATGGTGATTTGAAGATGGGCGTTCCAGATGTTAATCTAGCTATGGTAGATGTTAGAGATACTGCTAGAGCTCATATTCTAGCTGCATTTAATGATAATGCCAAAGGAAGATATATCATATCTGAAAACAGTTATAAGTTGCTTGATATAGGAAAATATTTAAGAAAAACTTTTGGTGACAAATACCCAACCCCAAAGTTTGTAGCTCCAAAATTTATTGTTTGGTTATTTTCTCCATTGCTTGGAGTGAAAAGAACCTTTATTCGCAAAAATGTAGGATATGATTTTTATTTTGATAATCAAAAAAGTATAGATGAATTAGGTATGAAATATACTGACGTAAATAAATCTGCCTCAGAATTCTTTCAGCAGTTCATCGAACATAATCTAATCTAAGTATTATGACCCCAAGCCCGTCTGAAAGAGAAGGTAGCTGTCTATGTGGTAAAATAATTTTTATTTTAAGTGGTGAAATGAAATGGTGCTCTAATTGTCACTGCACTAGATGTCAAAAAGGTCATGGTTCTGGTTACGTAACGTGGCTAGGGTATGAAAAAAATCAAATGACAATCCTAGATAAATCAGAAAACCTAAAGTGGTATTCTACTTCAAAGAGATCTGAATTTGGATTCTGCTTAGCTTGTGGAAGTTCAATTTTTTATAGATCTCAGAAAGTACCATCAGAAATTCATATCACATTAGCTAATCTTCATAATTCAAAGGATATATATCCTTCATTTGATAATTATTTTGACACACATGTACCATGGATGAAGATTGATAAAACGCTTCCAAAAAGAAATGACCCAAACTTATAATGAATATACTTATTAGGAGTTTATTTATCTCTTTAAGCTTTACTATTTTAGGGTTTACCTGTTGCAAAAGTGAACATAAAAGTATTTTAAGTAATAAATCAAATTTGTCAGTAGTTGATTTCTGGTTGAGTGATCAAAATAAATCTATAATATTTTCAAAACAAAGTACTGGTGTTGATACTGGAAAAACTAAAGTAAGTCTTTTTAAGAATATTGATATCAATGTTGATCAAACTTTTCAGACTATGGATGGCTTTGGTTTTGCGTTAAATGGAGGAAGCGCGTTAAATATTTATAAAATGAATTCTGCCAGTAGGAAAAGTCTGTTAGATGAGCTTTTTGGTCAAACCAACCAAAGTATTAGAGTGTCCTATTTAAGGTTAAGTGTTGGAGCATCTGATCTTGATGAGTTCCCTTTCTCTTATAATGATCTTCCAATTGATGAAGTTGATTTAGAAATGAAAAAGTTTAGTTTAAAGCAAGATGAAAAATATTTAATTCCTATTTTAAAAGAAATTTTAGCCATTTCTCCAAATATAAAAATTATGGCTTCTCCTTGGTCCGCTCCAGTATGGATGAAAAGTAATAAGAAAACAAAAGGAGGGAAGCTGTTACCTGAATTTTATGATGCATATAGTAGGTATTTTGTAAAGTACATTAAATCCATGGCTGAAAAAGATATCCTAATTGATGCCGTTACTGTCCAAAATGAGCCACTCCACGATGGAAATAATCCAAGCATGCACATGTCTGCATTAGAACAATTAAATTTTGTAAAAAATTATTTAGGCCCAGCATTTTTAAGAAATAATATTTCTACAAAAATTATTATCTATGATCACAATGCAGATAATATAAACTATCCAATTAGTATTTTAAATGACGCTACTGCTCGAAAATTTGTGGATGGGTCAGCATTTCATTTGTATGGCGGAGATATAAATAACCTAAGTGTGTTAAAAAAAGCCCACCCTGATAAAAATTTATATTTCACTGAACAGTGGGTTGGTTTTCCTAGCGATCTATATGGTGATTTACGTTGGCATATTAGAAATGTAATAATTGGTGCATCTAGGAATTGGTGCAAAACGATAATAGAATGGAACCTAGCATCGGATAAAAACCAAGAGCCACACACCAAAGGTGGGTGTAGAAATTGCCTAGGAGCTGTTACCGTATCTAATAATAACGTCGAGAGAAATACAGCTTATTACGCGATTGCTCATGTTTCTAAATTTGTGCCACCAGGTTCAAAGCGTATAAATTCATCTAGTATCTCAGAATTACCTAATGTAGCATTCATAACAGAAGATGATAAGATTGTGGTAATTGCATTAAATGATAGTAATGAAGAAATTAATTTTAATATTAACTCAAATAAAAAAAGCATTCATTCAAGTTTAAGTGCCGGCAGTATTGGGACATATATCTGGAATTTTAAAAATTGATTTTTTATCAATAATAATTAATAAAAAAGTTTTTAAATGAATTTTATCAAAGAAGCCTGCGTCGAAACCTTCGAACAGGCTATTACTGCAGAAAAAAATGGAGCTGATAGAATTGAAATTTGCTCAAATCTGAACCTAGACGGCTTAACACCTTCAAGAGAGTTAGTTCGCAAACTTACAAAAACATTAAAGATCCCTATAAAGGTTATGATAAGACCCAAAGCTGGTGATTTTTGTTATGGTAGGTATGAGATAAAGGAAATGTTTGAGGATATAGCATATTTTAGATCTTTGGACGTTTATGGTGTTGTTTTGGGCGTTTTAAATGATAATAATACGGTTGATATTAATCTGACGAATAAGCTAGTAAAAGCTGCTGGGAAATTAGACGTCACGTTTCACAAAGCCATAGATAGTTGTGATAACATATTAGAAGAGTTAAGGATGATAATTAACAATACCAGAGTATCAACTATTTTAACATCTGGTGGATTTAAGGATGCATTTGCAGGACATGAGGTTATTAAAGAAATGATAAAAATATCTGGAAAAAATATTTCTATTATTGTTGCTGGATCTGTAACAAGTGATAATATTTTAAGCCTTCACAAATTAATTGAAGGTAAACAATATCATGGTAAAAGAATAGTTGACTGATTACAATAGTATATTATTAATATAAAAATTGAATTACATTTAATACTTATGTCATTAGGATACTGTTAAATAATATGAATGCCACCATCGGATACTTTATAGGCTTTTCTCTAGGCTGCATAGCGATGTTCATTGCAATAAAATTAGATTTTTCATCAATAGCTAAAATGATATTGATATTTTCTCTTTTAATTGGAAGTGTAATTGTTAGTTTTGTTGGTGATGAAGAGTAACCAAAAATTTCTACCAATAATTTTCATTTCATTATTATTTACCGCTTGTGATGTGGATGAAATTCCCCCAGAAATACCTAACGATACTCGAGGATGGTTCACGATTGATGCAAATAATATTGGTGTGAATTTGAATTGGAGCGGCGTAGAAGATGAAGATATTGATAAATATATCATTTTTAAATCTACTGATGGGTTAGTAGCTCAAGAAATTGGTGAGACAGAAAATAATTATTTTAAAGATAGCGATGTAGAGTGGTTAAAATATTATCAGTATTATATTCTGTCCGTAGATGAAGTTGGAAATAAAAGTGAGCTTTCGGATTCTGTTTTGGTCAGAATTTATAGTGCAAGTGGTAATTGGAAACTAAACAACTTTGACTCTACTTATATGTGCATAGATCATAATCAAATAATTTCAACATCTTCTGGAACGATAAATCAGAAAGGCTACTTTTTATCGGATGGTTATGAGTTAGTTCTGCTTGATTTATCAAATGATTCGACTTCATCTGTAGGGGATACAATAGTTTCAAAAATGTTATTTTCATCTTGCAATGTAGATTCATCTACTTGGGATGGTAATGGTTGGATGACATACCAAACTACAGTCTTGGATACGACAATTAATGGCGATACCCTTGAAACGACAAGCAATAACTTTCCAGTATATTTTAACTTGGACTTACTAGATCCTTTATCAGGTAGTATTACTTTTAGTTCTCCACTATTTGAAAGTATTTCAATTCAACATTCTCTTCAATTCTGTAATGGGAATGCTATTTTTGATTAATTACCAGTTATGCACTCTTGATTTGATACTGGACCGATTGTCCCATACTCGTTAACTGCTCTAATTTTAAAACAGTTTTCTTCGCCAGTTGTACTTCCATATGTATAAGTAGTATTCGCAGTTTCTATTGAATTAGGTAAGTCATCAACATATACCTTATAAATAACTGCACTATTTACTGAACTCCAATTTAAAATGAAATTCGTTGAATCTGATTCTATTGACAAATTAGGAGCACCTAGTTCTGTGTGAGTGGTTAGAAATAAGGTGCTCGATTGAGGGCCTTCTTCACCAACATTATCCAAACAAGAAACAGTGTAACTGTAGCTAGTTGAATAATTTAAATCTGTATCAAGAAAACTTAAATTTGGGCTGGTACTTATAATACTCCCATCTCTGTAAAGCCTGTATTGACCAGCTTCAGCGACGTTAGACCAGCTGAGCTGTATTGAGTCTTGTGTTATGGTTCCTATAAAGTTTTCTGGAGGTCCAACAAGAGCTTTATCGCAACTTTGATCAGATAGTGGTCCTGAAACAAATTGACTATTTACCGCGGCAATTTGATAGCAATAAATTTGACCAGCTATAACATTTTGATCTACATAATAAGTCTCAGAAGTGGCGGCAATAGAATCCCCATCTTTTATAACAAAAAATTGATCAGCATTGTAAGGAGTGTCCCATTCAATGCGAATAGAGTCTACATATCTAACTGTATTTACAAATGAAACTGTTTCATTATAATAATTATCAACTGTAACAAATATTGATTGAGCTAAAGTTTGATTGTTACTGCTGTCTGTTGCAAGTGCACTTATTGTGTGATGGGAATCATTAGGATATATAAAAGTATTCCATAAAGCTACATAAGGTGAATCAGTTAAAGTAAATTCTAATGTATCATCTACGGTTACTAAAACACTCTGAATTCCGACATTATCGTTAGCGAAAATTATTATTTCTGTTGAATCGCCAACTGCAGTTCCAGAAACTGGTGACTGTATGGAAATAACAGGTGAAACCAAATCAACGTACTCAGTATCATTATTAATTACAACAGCTACCGGAGGTGTATTGAAAAAATTGCCACTTGAATCATTTATTCTAGCTGATATGAAGTATTGACCATCTTCATTGAGATTCTCATCCAAGGTATTCCAGATATAAGAGTATGGAGCATTTTGTAATGAGGTTTCATTAATAAATGTCGAGTCATTTTCTCCATTTATAAATACATTTACGGATGATACACCAATATTATCTGTAGCATAAATTAGTATCTCAACATCGCCATTAACAGATTGACCTCCATATGGCTGAGCAATATAACCAGTTGGTGGAATTTCGTCTAAATTATCTACATTAATAACTATTGACTCACTTTGATTAATAAGACCACTTGTGTCATATGCTTTTGCATACCATGTATGATTTCCTTCTGAAACATTAAGCTGAACAGTGTTCCAATTTACCTCGTATGGGAAATTGCTATCACTTTGATAAAACACGCCGTCTAAGAAGAAATCAACTTTCTCAATAGCAATATTATCAAAAGCTGCTACCGTAATAGTAATATTCCCGTTTACAATTTGATTGGCTGCTGGACTTGTTATAACTACCGATGGGGGAGTTATATCGGTTATTGTATTTTCTTCATTATCTACAAAAACAGTAACCGGCATCAAATTTGTTGTATTACCACTAGTGTCTTTCACTGTTGCGGCGATAAAATGGTTTACATCTTCCTCGGCTTCGTTTGTATTCCAGGTAAACTCATATGGAGAATCTAAATCAACCAAAGGATTTGTTCCGTCAATAACTAATTCTACTTGTTCAACTTTTTCATTATCAAAAGCATCGATTTGGATAGTTATGACTCCTGAAACTATAGCTGCCATAGGTGGGTAGACTATTGTTCCAGTTGGAGGAGTAGTATCAACTAGAATATTTTCATTGTTGTCTACTAATACACTTATAGGCCCAAGAGTAATGTAATTACCACTGGCGTCATTAACCTGCAAAGATATAACATAAGAATAATCATCAAATTCTAATGTTGTATCCCAGTTGTATATAAAAGGTGCGTTATTGCTCACACCAACCGAGTCACCATTTATATAAAACACCACAGAATGTAATGAATCATCATCAGCCGCATCTGCAATAATATTTACGAGACCGTTTAATGTTTGTCCGCTGAAAGGATATAATAAAGACCCGCTTGGTTTTACATTATCTTCATTATCTATTAAAACTCTGACTGGGCTAGTTTGATTATCGTTTCCTGCAAAATCAACAGCTCTTGCTCTCAAATTATGGTATTCATCTTCTAAGTATTCTTTTGTATTCCAATTATATTGATATGGTGATTCAGCTGAATCAAGTACTAGGCTATCATTTATGTATAACTGCACAAGATTAACAGCATCATTATCAGAAGCATAAATAGTTACTAAAACAGAGTCAGATAAAACTCCTTGATCAGCTGGGTTTGTGATCTCTATTAATGGAGCTGTTGTATCTGGTTCTGGAGGTATTTCAAAAAGTGGACCTTCACAGCTTAAGATAAATAGGAATGCTATTAATAAATAATTAATACGAGATAACATCTAATCCTCAACAATTACTAAAATGGGTTGAGAGAAAGTAGTGTTTCCAGCCGTATCTACTACTATTGCAGAAAGGGCGTGCTGATTACCATGCACACCTATATTAGAGGCGGTATCCCACAAATAAGAAAAAGGAGCTTCATCATCAGTTCCTAAGGTGAAACCATCTATAAAAAATTCTACATATGCAATTCCAATATCGTCATACGCAGCTACCAAAAAATTCACTGTATCAGATACAGTTTGCCCGCTCAATGGATTTGAGATAGTTATAGTAGGAGGATTACTATCATTTGGTATATTATTTACTAGAACGCTAATTGAAGGTACTTCAAATTGATTTCCAGAATCGTCCCTTATAATTGATCCTACTATATGGTTGAGATCTTCCATTTCAAGATTTGTATCCCAATCATATTCATAGGGTTGAGTACCATCAGAAAAAACCAAAATATTATTTATATAAAACTCTACTGTATCTATGGAATTATTATCTTCAGCATTAATTGATACAGTCTCAACGCCAGATACTATTTGTCCTGCATAGGGATACAAAATAGACCCGTGCGGTAGAACATTGTCATCATTATCAAGATAAACGGTTATAGCAGTGCTAGGGCCTTCATTTCCAACCAGGTCATAGGCGATTACAGCTAGAACATAATGCTCATCATCGGGCAGTGTATCTGTCTCCCATAGGAAGCTATAATCAGAACCAATACTATCTGTGTAGACTGATTCATTATTTATAAAAAATTCCACTTTATCAATCTCTAAATTATCAGTTACAAGGGTTTCAATAAGTACGTTCCCATCAACAATTGCTCCAGAAGCAGGTGAGGTAATTACTGCAGTGGGATGTATGTCATCCTGATCTATATTATCAACTACCACACTTATTGGTGTCAAAACAGTACTATTATTCCAGCCGTCAACTAGAATAACTTGAATAATATGCTCACCTTCATTTTCATTTATTGTCTCCCAGTTGTATGATGCAGTGCAACTAGGACCGTTGCAATCGAATGTACCATTTAGATTTCCATCAATATAAAATTCAATGTAATCAATGAGCTGATCATCAGCTGCTGTAACCTGTATAGAAGTATTTCCAAATACTGTAGAGCCAGCTGGTGGACTAGTAAGTGCACCCGTTGGAGGTGTAACATCAGTAGGGAGTTGATTATTTACAGTTACGCTTATGGGCGGAATAGTGGTCCTATTATTATCAACATCAACGATTACTGCGTAAATTGAATAAACCAGATCATCGGTTTCAAGCTCTGTATTCCAATTATAAATATATGGCTCTGACAAATGGGTTATTTTGATCTCATTATTAATAAATATGCTAACGTATTGTATACTTTTATTATCACTTGCTTCAACCTCAATTGAAACTTGTCCGGCCACAGTCTGACCTGTGATTGGGTTTTTTATATATCCAACTGGGGATTCATCATCTTGATTATCTAGTTTGACTACAACCGGCGCGGCAATGTATTCATTGCCCACAAGATCAACAGCTTTAAATGTTATAAAATAGTTTTCATTCTCAACCCACTCAGTATTTTGAGTATTCCATTTTCCTGACCAGATATCATTGGATACATTTGTAGTAGAATCAACATTGCGGTAGCTATTGTCTCTTTGAGATTTTATCATAAAGTAAACAGTATCTACTTCTTCATTATCAATAGCAATCACTTGTAGTGAAGTATTTCCAGAAACACTAGACCCATTTAATGGACTAACTATATAGCCGCTAGGAGCTGTTGTATCTGGAAGTTGAATAAGAGTAGGATCTTCAGTCGCGCATGAAAGAAATATAAAAAGAAATGCAAAAGTAATATTTTGATTTATCTTAGTAACGTAAAACATTTTTATAATTTTATTTTATTCTTTTTCTAATCTTTGAAAAAATGTAATTCCCTATTTTACTTCTTTCAATTCGAATTAATGACTTTTTTATAAAAGCCTCCACAAGATGCTTAGGAGAAAATACGTACATTGTCCTAGGATAAGGTGTATCTTTTTCTAAGGGATGAAAATAGAAAGAACGTTTATCTTTATAGATGTCCCAGAGCATTGATGTTAAAACTGAAAGTGGAATCAAATAAGACACAGATGCATAAGTAACTCCTGTCGGGCCTAGGTTTAGAAACTTTAAAGCAGGTAGGAGATCATTATATTGATCCCATACTTGAGGAGCAAACCTTCTAGAGTCATCCCATTTTGAGCGTGTGTCTATAGCTGCAGATAGCATAAATGCACTAAAACTGTACCAAAACCCTCTTTCAGCAGCGTAATGTAATATTGAATAGTCAGTTTGTATTTTATAAACTTCTAGAGATTTCATGTAAAAAGATGTGTCATTTGTGCCGTGAACTAGTATCTCAGGACTTATTCTATTTGAAGAGAATTCTATATCTTTAAAATTAATACTATCATTATCTAGAGTTATGATTTTGCCAGTGCGATTGGTAATTCTCCTAAGGTTTTCATAATAGCTCCAGTCGTAGTGATAGACCCGGTCAAAATCATTAAAAATAAAGTAAACCTTATCTATATCTATTACTTCAGATTCTTTTTTAAGTTTACTTTGGTAGTAAACGTTATCTAAATCTATAGAATCAATAATTGCCTGTATTGAATTTCCCTTATGATCAATAATTACATGGTTCACATCTGTATCAGAACTATCTGCATAGGTGAATGCAAAGAAAAATATGAATATTTCTAGTAATCGTTTCATAGAGTGTAAATTACAATACTATAATGAAGAGTCAAATTTTACAGTTTAAAAGTATTTTATTGCTACTTTTAATCGTTTCTCTAAACGGTCAGCCAAAATTGAGTGTTGATTTAGGCACGGGCTTTTATGAGCCTACGATGAAAGGTTTTGATAGCAATGAACTTGTTTCATTCCCAACTGGAAATATATTAACAAGAAATTTGCTTATTAATTTTAGTACCTTTTATGAATTTTTCCCTAATGCTAGAGTCGGATACAGCGTACTTAAATCAATTGATATTGGAAGATTAGAGGGATTTGCTAATAGTAAACCTGTTTTTTATCGCACAATTAACTACCGAATGATTCCATTGGAAACATTCTTCAGATTAAAACCCAAAGTTGAATTAAACTTTACTTTAACACCAATTTGGGGAAGAGGAAGACTTACCCTAGAAACAAAACCAGCGAGTTCTGATGCAGGTGGGGTAACAATTACTGATGATTGGAATGAACTTCTAAATAGTTTTGGTGATGACAGCCCATTGGACCAGGTAGCCTCAGACAATGCAATGGTAGCAGATTGGTTTGGTTATTCTGGAATGCTTGGATACAGGTATTACATAAGACCTTGGATTGGAATAGATTTCAAAATGGGTTTTTTAAATAATAGTTATAAAAAAGATAGATGGCGCTTTCAAGGGAAAAGGGTCAAAGGACCAGATATGAAAATAGATGACATACCAATCTTTACCTTAAAAGTTGTATATGCCTTAAAATGAAATATTTAATTATTTTTTGTTTCGTTCTATTTATTGACCTTCATGCACAAGCTGTAGATAGTAAGCCCCAAAACCCTTGCTCAGATAGAACAGTTATTTTTGCAAGAAAATTTGGTGTTAAGGCGCTGCCAGTTAAAGATCTCCCTAGATATCACAAAGCATCTAAAGAATGTCTCGAAAAAGGAGGTGAGACACTAATTGAACAGATACATATCAGCGAATACAATAGAGACTTTAATAAGTCAAAATTCATGTCAAGCTGGACATCAACATACGGTATGTGTGTTACCGCAATTATATTTTATTTTTTTGTTGGACTAATTACTGTAGAAAAATGAAATTTGTAAAATTCTTCATTTTTTTTATCTCATTTTGCTTTTGTCAAACTCCGTCATCTATTGATTCAATTGTATATTTTCAGATGCTACTTTTAAAAAGTAAAATGGATATTGATCCTATTTCTTGGCAAGATACTAGAGAAGGGTATCTACGAAATAGAACAGCCAGGTTCTGTGATTTAACATTAGATAAACTAGGGGAAATAGAGACTGAAGAATTAGTAAGAACTAATTACCCTATTATAGATAGTTTGGTTGCTAGTGTGAATGATGGGCAAGACTTTAAGCTAATTGAGACACCCAAAAAAACTTATCAATTTAATTACTTTTATTCTTCTTCTTCAAAACCGTAGTCAGGTTCAATTCCTGTATCTTCAAAAATAAGTTTTGAGATTTTTTCTGCTGCACCATCTTCAGAAAATCCATCTTTAATTAAAGCATCGTAGGCTTCTTTTAATATTTTGATATCATTTTCATTTTGGAAAATTTCATCTAAAACAGCAGAAGGAACAAAATAATCTCTCAGGCGGTTATACATGTTTATTTTTTTATAATCCATATTTGAAATTATGATAATTGAATAGATAATTTTATAAAAAGGTGGATTGTTGTGTTAAAAAATCTATGTAAGTTTTGGTATAATATTTGGCGTCGTACCCAAGTGGTTTAAGGGACCGGTTTGCAAAACCGTTATTCGCCGGTTCGAATCCGGCCGACGCCTCTCTTTGAAAAATTTATTGCCTGGGTGGTGGAATTGGTAGACACTACGGACTTAAAATCCGTTGGTAGCAATACCGTGCCGGTTCGAGTCCGGCCCCGGGTACAAGACGAGAAACCTCACTTTTAGTGGGGTTTTCTGCTATATACCTGAATATCATAGTTTGGCATATTATG
>Ga0208410_1000711_pt1 | contig 18652 bp, 20 predicted proteins | sample ETN02SmetaG_3_FD_185787 | JGI IMG/M metagenome (GOLD analysis project Ga0208410, IMG submission 185787) | Marine microbial and viral communities from oxygen minimum zone, Eastern Pacific Ocean - ETNP2014F10-02SV257 (SPAdes) (version 2) | ecosystem: Environmental > Aquatic > Marine > Oceanic ... | reverse complement strand
ATTTTGATAATGTTTTGTTTGAATCTGTTATCCAAGTCTTAAAATCATCTTTTTTCTCATCTTTGAGAACAATTTCTACAATTGCGACGAACATATCATCGACTTTTGTTAACCAAATAATTTCTTTTCGGTGATTTTCAAGGATTTATTATTAGCCTTGAGAATTAACCATCATTGACTGGAACAAAAATAGATGGTTTAGAAGTTGCAAAAAACATCAAGGAAAAAGTTTCAAAGATAACTAGTGATTTAAAATCAAAAGGAATCAACCCATGTCTTGCAACTATCTTAGTTGGAGATAATCCTGCTTCTGCAACGTATGTTAGAAATAAACATAGAGCCTGCGAAGAAGTTGGAATTTTAACAAAAGATCATACACCGTCAGCAGACATTACACAAGATGAATTAAATGAATTAATTGAAAAGTTAAATGTAGATGAAACGGTTCATGGTATTTTGGTACAATTACCACTACCATCTCACCTAAATGAATTTAAAACAACGACACAAATCTTACCTGAAAAAGATGTGGATGGTCTAACACCGCCAAATGTTGGACTATTATCAATTGGAAAAGCAATGCTAGTAGCATGTACACCTTCAGGTATTATTGAAATGTGCAAGCACTACAATATAGAATTAGAAGGAAAAAATGTTGTAATCATTAACAGAAGTAATTTGGTTGGAAAACCACTGTATCATCTATTATTACAAAACAATGCAACAGTGACCACATGTCATTCAAAAACTAAAGATTTGAAGAAAGTTTGTTTAGATTCAGACATAATAATAACAGGAGTTGGAAATCGGGAAATTTTCAAACTTACACCAGACATGGTGAAAGAAGGAGCAGTAGTTATTGATGTTGCAACTACAAGACATGAAGGAAAGTTAGCAGGAGATGCAGATTTTGCAGAAATTATTGAAAAAGCATCATATGCATCACCAGTACCAGGTGGAGTTGGACCAATGACTGTCGCCATGCTTTTGAAAAATACTGTAACTGCAGCTGCAATATCTAAGGGAATTGACATCTAATCCTGAAAAAGCTGCTTTACGTAAGCATCTTTTAGAAAAAAGAGACTCCACATCATTTGATTTGATGGAGATTCATAGTAAGAAAATCATATCAAAATTAATGAAGACAAAGGTAATTTCAGAGGCAGAATCAATTGGATGTTATTATTCTATAGGAAGTGAGGTTCAAACAGTTGAATTAATCACACAACTTTTGGAAGAAAAAAAGACAGTTTCATTACCTAAAATATCAAACGACATGATGTCATTTAGGAAAATTGAGGATCTAACAAAATTAGAAAAAGGAGAATTTGACATACCAGAACCAAAAGATAATGCGCCAATAGAAGAAAATCATGATGTGATTTTAGTGCCATGCGTGGGATTGGACAACGAAGGAAATAGGATTGGGTATGGAGCAGGGTTTTATGACAAATATCTAGAAAAGAAAAATTTAATCAAGATTGGACTTTCATATTCAAAACAAATCGTTAAGACAATTCCAATTTCAGATATAGATGTCAAAATGGATTGGATAATTACAGAAAAAGATGTTATAAAAACATCATAAATTAGATAAGCCTTTTTTTCCTATATCGGTTCTATGGTATTTGTTAGTCCAACGTATATGATTACATGCATCATATGCATTGTTAATTGCATCTTGAAGACTAGAACCTAATGCGGTAACTCCAAGAACACGTCCACCGTTAGATTTTATTTTGTTATCTTGTTTTTTTGTTCCAGCATGAAAAACAAATGCTTCAGATGGAATATTTTCAAATCCAGTAATTTCATCTCCGGTAGGGTATGATGAAGGATATCCTTTGGATGCAAGAACAACACATACAGAATATTGATTTTTCCAAGAAATTTCAGGCAACTCACTTAATTTTCCTTCAGATGATGCATGAAGATAATCATACAAATCAGAATCAAGACGCATCAGTATTGGTTGACATTCAGGGTCACCCATGCGTACATTGTACTCAAGAACATACGGAGTGCCATCTTTAATCATTATTCCAGCATACAAGAATCCCTTAAACTCAAATCCTTCATCACGCATTGCATGAATTGTTTTATCAATAATCTTTTCTTGAATTTCTGTTCCAAGTTTTTCATCAATTATAGGCGTAGGAGAATATGCACCCATACCTCCAGTGTTTGGACCTTCATCATTATCAAAAACCCGCTTGTGATCCTGACTTGTAGCCATAGGCAATGCTATTTTTCCATCACATAATGCAATGTATGATGCTTCAACACCATCAATTCTCTCTTCAATTATAATTTTAGAACCTGCATCGCCAAATGATTTTTTTGTTAAAATTGTGTCAATGGCATCATTTGCTTCATCTTTATTTTTACAAACAATTACACCTTTTCCTGCTGCAAGACCGTCGGCCTTAATTACAACAGGTTTTTCATACGATTTTACAAAATCTTTTGCTTTTTGTGCATCATCAAATATTTCAAAATCTGCAGTAGGAATTGAATTTCGTTTCATGAATTCTTTTGCCCAAATTTTGCTTGATTCTAATTTTGCTGCATTTTTAGTAGGTCCAAAAACAGGCAGACCTTTTTCAACAAAGGCATCCACTATGCCAGCTGCAAGTGGATCTTCAGGACCAACTACAGTAAAACAATTTTTTTCTTGAGCAAATTTTGCCAATCCTTCAATATCAGTAACAGATAACTCAATATTTTGAGATGTACCTCCATTTCCAGGAGCAGTATACACTTGATCAATTTTTTCAGAAGATGATAATTTCCATGACAGTGCGTGTTCGCGTCCTCCAGCGCCCACAACTAAGACATTAACCAATAATTATTCAACAAGATTCCAGTATATATTCCTCAAAGAGATTTTATATGAAATACCTTTTCAAACGATAGATGGAACTAGTAGAAAAATTCGATATCAAACAAATTGAAAAAAATGTTCAAGAAGATTTGAAAGAGAAAGATATTGAAAAATTAATTCAACAAGACGAGAGTAAAAAAAATGAGATAATGTTTATCGAAGGACCTCCTACGATGAATGGAATTCCACATGCAGGACATCTGAGAGGAAGAGTTTTCAAAGATTTATGGTACAGATACAATGTATTATCAGGAAACAAAGTAATTTTCAATGCAGGATGGGACACACAGGGATTACCAGTTGAACTACAAGCTGAAAAAGAATTAGGTATAGAAAATGGAAAAAGCGATATTAGATCAACAGAAGATATTGAAAAATTAGTTGCAGAGTGTAAGAGCATAGTTCAAAAATACCACACAAAATGGGTGGAAGTTGATAAATTAATTGGAATGTCATTTAATCAAGATAAAGCATACTGGACGTACAAAGATGAATTTATTGAAAAAGAATGGCAATTAATGAAAAAAGCATTTGAGAATGGAATTATGACTGAAGGCTTTAGAGTTGTGGCATACTGTCCAAGCTGTCAGACATCACTAAGTCATTCAGAAGTCAACCAAGGATATGACATGGTGAAAGATCCATCATTATATTACAAAGTAAAACTTGCAGAAGAAGAAAAATTTTTGATTGTCTGGACCACAATGCCATTTACGCTTGTAACAGATGCAATGGTAGGAGTTAATCCAAAAGAGGAATATGTGGAAGTTTTAGTAGAAGGTGAAACATGGGTTGTAGGAAAAACTCGCTTAGAAGAGTTCATGACAGAAGTTAAGATTGAAGAATATGAAATCAAAAGAACATTTTTGGGAAGCGAGATGGAAGGTAAAAAATACATACATCCATTATTAGATGAAATACCAAAACTTGCAGAAATTTCAAAACAAGAAAATTATCATGTAACTGTTGCAGAAAATTTTGTAGATGTTAATGCAGGAAGCGGACTAGTTCATTTATCCCCAGCTAACGGTGAAGAAGATAACAACATTGCAATGAAACGCAATGTTACAGTTTTCTGTCCAATTGATGATGAAGTAAAGTTTACAGAAGATGCAGGAAAATATGCCGGACTCTTTGTTAGAGATGCAGATGAAAAACTAGTTCAATCTGTAAAAGACAGAAATGCACTAGTAAAAATTGGTAAAATCAAGCACAAATATCCATTATGTTGGCGCTGCAACCACGGATTAGTATGGCTTGCACGTAGAGAATATTTTTACATCTTAGATAAACTCGGTGACAAAGCAATCAAAGCAGCTGAAGATGTAGAATACTTTTTTGATCAACCAAAAAATAGATTTTTAGAAATTATCAAAGAAAAACATCCATGGTGCATTTCACGAGAAAGATTTTGGGGATGTCCAATTCCAGTTTGGAAATGTAATGATTGTGAAAACATGGAACAGTTATTTTCAAGAAAAGAAATTGTTGAATCTGCAATCGAGTTACCAGACGGAGAGAATTTTGAATTACACAGACCATGGATTGACAAAATCAAAGTCAAATGCAAAAAGTGTAGCGGAGTGATGCAAAGAGAAGAATTTGTGCTCGATACATGGCACAATAGCGGTTCAGCACCAATAGCATCATTAGATGAATCCATATACAAAGAAAAAATTCCAGCACCATTCTTTACAGAAGGTATAGATCAAACAAGAGGATGGGCATACACACTTTTGATTGAAAATGTAATTTACAATAACGCGCCAGTTTCACCGTACAAATCATTTTTGTTTCAAGGACATGTGTTAGATGAAAACGGAAACAAGATGAGTAAAAGTAAAGGAAACGTACTAGAAGCAAAAGAGCTGTTAGAAAAATATCCAGTGGATCTTGTTCGTTTTTATTTTATGTGGAAAGCAAGTCCAATTGAACCGTTAAACTTCAGCACTAAAGAATTAATGTCAAGACCTTACCAAGTGATCAGTACATTATATCACTTACATACATTTTACAAACAAAATAGTGAATATGATAAATTCAACATAGAAGAATCAACCATTGAATGGGCAAAGAAAAAGGATTTACTTACACCACCAGACGTATGGTTACTATCAAAACTTCAAAGAATGATAGCAAGAACTACAGAAACCAATGATTCATGTCGATTTCATGAATCTGCAAAGTCAATCGAAGACTTTTTGATAAATTCTCTTAGCCAAATTTACATTCCAATAATTAAATCAGAATTATGGGACGAAGATGATTCAAAAAAAGACAGACGCTTCACAATTTACGCAATTCTTGCTAAAACTTTGAAAACAATTAACATATTGATTCATCCATTTGCACCGTTTACATCACAATATCTCTACAAAACAGTATTTTCCAATAAGGAAAATATTTTACTTGAATCATGGCCAAAGATAGATTCATCATTAATTGATGAAAAAGTTGAGACTGCATTTGATTTACTTAAAGAAACAGTTTCAGTAACATCTGCTGCAAGAATGAAAGGCAAGCTGAAACGAAGATGGCCATTAAACCAAGCAATGATTTGTGTAAACAAAGGTGAAAAACAAGTTTTAGAATCACTTTCAGAACTTGTAAAGTCACAAATGAACATACAAAATTATGAAATTTTTGAAATTGATAATTCCGAAGGTATGGAACAATATCTAGAATTGAAAGAAAAAGGCTTGCCAGTTGTGCCTAAAATAGAGTTAGAAAGAAGCGCTATTGGTCCAAAAGCAAAACAAGACATGGGAAAATTATTAAAAATGTTTTCAGAAACAGATCCAGAATCAATCATTGATGAATTAAAGAAAAATAATAATTATACATTCCAAATTGGAGATAATTCAGTCGTATTAGATAAAGAAGATTTCATTGTAGATTTTGAGGTTAATGAAAAGTATCAATTTGCAAAAAGACAAAATCTAATTGTTGTAATTTCATTGGAAAGAGACAACGAGATGATGTCAAAAGGTTTGATTAAAGATTTAGCAAGAAGAATTCAAACCTTAAGGAAAGAAAGAGGGTTTAATCCTACAGATATTTTGGAAAGAGCTTCGATTTTAGAATTAGATGAAGAGTCGTTAAATTTGATCAAAGATAAGACAGAAGATATTGCATTTTTAGTTAGAGTCAAAAATGTGGATTTTACAGAATCATGCAAAAACTACAAAGATGACGATATTGACGGACTAAAAATACGGATCGCAGTCGAGTGATTTTACAAAAGCTTGACCAATTGTTGAGTTAACAAGTACCTACGAAGCTTATATAGAAAATTCGCAATAGTAGGGCATGGTGAAACAGATTAGTTTAGACACATGGTCGATTCATCATCTACAAGATTTGCTGGTAAAGGCTACAAATTTCATCAGCCAGACAAACACACCAATTGTCCTATACAGAGAAACATTAGAAGAAAAAGAAGATGTTTTCGAAGAGATTGTCTGCACATTAACACAAGAACACGTCATTGAGCAGGTGATTGTTTCAGGCGGAATGGTAATTCCAGAGATTAAACAACAAATCGTATTTTCTACAGAAGAATTTCCAAATAGGCTATTAAAAAAGAGTAAAGATCTTTTCGGACAAGTAGTAGACCTGTTAGAAGACCAGTTTGAATAGATAATAGGAATATAAAGTCCATTTCTGGACTGGATTTATGCGTCTATTAGAATATCAAGCAAAAGAGCTTTTCAAAGAATTTGGTATAAGAACTCCACCTAGTATTTCATCAAAAGACATCGAAAAAGGAAGAAAAGACGCTAAAGAATTAGGATATCCATTTGTCATAAAAGTTCAGGTTCCAGTAGGAGGAAGAGGAAAAGCAGGTGGAATTCAAAAATGTAGCAGTGATGATGAATTTGAGCTCAAATACCCTCAATTACTAAACATGTCAATAAAGGGAGAGAAAACCCGTGCTATTTTACTTGAAAAAATGGCCGATATTGAAAAAGAGCTGTATCTATCATTGTTTTTGAATAGAAGTAAACGATGCTATACAATCATTGCCTCATCAGAGGGAGGAGTAGAGATAGAATCAGTGAAGAATCAAACCATTCGTGAAGTGGGATTAGGAGATGTTGATGCACAGACTGCAAAAGAAGTTGCAAACGAAATTGGTCTAAAAGATTCACAAGAAGAGCAATTTGTTGAAATGTTACAAAAATTATCAAAATTAACTATTGAAAAAGAAGCAGAGTTAGCAGAAATTAATCCACTTGCTATTCTAAAAGATGGAACATTGATGGCACTTGATGGAAAAGTAATGACAGATGATAACTCAAACTTTAGACATGATGAATTACAAAAATATCAAGAAAAATCTGCATTAGAAGAACAAGCAGAGAAGAGTGGATTTTCACTTGTAGAGCTTGACGGAAATATTGCAGTTATAGGAAACGGTGCAGGATTAGTAATGTCAACATTTGATCTTGTTACAGATAACGGAGGAAAGCCTGCAACATTTTTGGATGTTGGAGGAGGTGCCACAACAGAATCAGTATACGAAGCATTAACTTTGATTAGTAAGATGAGTAGAGTTAAAGGAATTCTAGTTAATCTTTACGGCGGAATTGTAAAAACAACAACAGTTGCAGAAGCATTCATTCAAGCATATAACAATAATTTAATTGATCTTCCAGTTTTTGCAAGATTAATGGGAACAGAATCAGACAAAGCAAAAGAAATGTTAAAAGATACAAAAACCAAAATGTTTGATTCGATTGAAGAAGCAATTAATGGAGTAGTAATGGAGGCAAACAAATGACAGACATTTATGAAATTCTCCGTGGTAAAAAAGATGCAGATGGTAATTATCAAAAACAACCAGTTATTGTACAAGGAATTACCGGTAAGTATGGTTCAACACATACCAAACTAATGTTAGAGTATGGAACAAACATTGTAGCAGGTGTTACACCTGGAAAAGGAGGACAAAAATTTGAAGATAAAATTCCAGTTTACGATTCAGTAAAAGATGCTGTTGATGCAACAGGTGCAGAAATATCAATTGTATTTGTTCCAGCAAAATTCTTCTTAGAAGCTGCAAAAGATGCACTAAATTCAGGAATAAAATTACTAGTTGCAATTCCAGAACACGTTCCAATTAGAGATGCAATGGAGGCAATTGAACTTGCAAAACAAAAAGATGCAATAATGATTGGACCAAACACACCAGGAGTCATAGTTCCAGGATTGATCAAAGTAGGAATCATGCCTGCAAGTCCATTTTCAACTGGAAAAGTAGCAGTACTATCAAAAAGTGGAACATTACTTTATGAAATTTCAAATAATCTAACCAGTGCAGGTTTTGGTCAAAATATCACTATAGGTATTGGCGGAGACCCAGTAAACGGAACACGCATGATTGACGCTTTTGACATGGTAAAAGACGACCCAGAATTAGAAGCAATGGTAGTCGTAGGAGAGATTGGAGGAGATTCTGAAGAGATTTTGGCTCAACATATCATAGATACCGGATTTAGTAAACCAATTGTAGGGTATATCGCAGGACGACAGGCACCAAAAGAAAAACGCATGGGACATGCAGGTGCCATAGTTATGGGAACATATGGTTCAGCCGAATCTAAGATATCCATGTTTGCAAAGGCAAACATTCCTGTTGCAAAGAGACCAGGTGAAGTAGCAGTACTATTAGCTGGAAAAATGAATAGCTAATAGAATAAATAACAGATTTTTGACGAATTACTATGCCAGTTGCAGATCCTCTAAAAAAACAGATTGCACAAAAAGCAAGATTACATATGAAAATCTGTATTTCATGCGGTGCAAGATTAGACATGAGTGCTACTAGATGTAGAAAATGTAGAAGTACTCAACTAAGATTGAAAAACAGAGCACTGGGAATTAAAAAGTAGTTATTTTTTCTTAAACAACCCAGACAATTTTGATGCCCAATTAGATGGAATGACGCCACTACTTTCTTCTAAACTATCTAGAAACTCGTATGACATGTCTTGTCCTCCAAATCCAATCAATTTTCTTGTTTTAAGATCATCTAAGAAAAACTCTTTTCCATTTTCAAGTTTAATAATTGCATCATCACTAATATCAAATCCTGAACCCTTATCATAGAAACGTATCATACCACCTTCTTTTAATTCAAAAAATACATCATAGCTTACTTTAGGACCAAAAATAGAAATTTTCTTGCCTCGAACTATTACATTGTCAATTAGATTAAGTGCTAAAACTTCTTGAGCATCCAACGAGACAGTTTCTCTAACATCGCCTGCAATGATTTTGCCATTTGGAGCCTCCAGTTTGGTAAAATGTTCTTTTGTTATAGACATACCAACACGGCCTGTTGGATGTGGCACTTGCTGTCGTATTCCATTGACATTACCACATACAATATCACCATTATCTACAATAATATGGGAACCGTTCTCAATATTATAGCCATTTTCTAACGGCTCCATTAATTTGAAAGTTCCTTGTGTAAGATGAATTAAAGTTTTAGAATCATCAGTGTCTAAAAAGTACGGACTCGTCATACTGCCCCACATGAAGACATGATTTGGATAAGATATTTTTCCAGCCCAGAATTTTCCTTTTATTGATAGAGCTCCTGTTGGTTTTCTTTCAAGTTCGATTTGTCCCAATTCATTTGATCCAAATAATCTAGTTCCTGTTGCATCAGTTCTGTTTAGTGCATCAAGCCATTCCTGTGCAACCTTAACTTCTTTTGCAACATCATTTGACAATAATGTGTTTTGTCGAAGACGTTCTTCTTCATCAGTGCCCCAAAAGAATTTTGATTTACGCTTTTTTTCATCTAAGGAATCAGGAAACTTTTTCCCAACTTTGAGATCCTCAAATGCCTGTTTAATTATGATAAATTCCTCATCTTGTCCACCCCTATCTGCATGATGGGTTAATGCAAGATTTCTAAATGCACTACGAATTTCATTTCTCGATGCACCTTCAGAAATACCTAAAATCTCATAATTACTTTTTACCATAATTATTCAGTGTCACAAGAATATCTATAAGTTGTGTGATGATTCTAGAAAAATTTTGTATATATGAAAAATAGCGCAAAACCAGTCAGAAATACAATCCCACACATACTAAGCCCCTTTATCCATACAGAAGGTTGAGTATCCCTAGGAAGAAACTTACCGATTACCAATTTGTGATTCAATACTGCAATTATTGGCGCAACAAGAAATGACAAAGTTGTTGCAAAGTCTACTAACTCTTTCAGTTTGTCACCAAATTGCATAATGATCAGAATAGAACCAATGGCAAGGATACAAACAATTGCGACATATGTTTTTCTTGAATCATCAGATTCCTCTTTTCGTAACAATTGAATGATTTTCTGAAATGAACGAGAATATCCATCAAAAACTGCAAGTATTGTTCCAAACATGACACTAAATGCGGATGCTGCAATTATGATATAGCTCCATTGACCAATAGTATCAGCAAACATTGTGACTATTTTATGGGCAAACATGGAATTGTTATTCGGCAGAGATTCTCCTGAACCAAAAAATACCAGTGTACCCAAACCCAAAAAGAAGATAGCCATTAGAGAGGTAACAAAATAACCAATTCTGAATTCAGTAAGTGTTTCTTTCAGTTTTGGTCGAAAACCGGTTTGTTTGATTCGTGCAATAGTCCATAAGCTATTCCAGCTCGAAAGATCTATAGCAGTAGGCATCCATCCCATTAAAGCAATTAAAAAGAAAATTCCAGAGTCATTCCATAAATCCCGAGGAAGGAAATTCTCAGTTTGTTCTGCAGGGCCATTAATCAAAGCTAAAACAAATGCAGTAATTGTTGAAATTATTAGAACAAAACCAATTACTTTGATAATTCCATCCAGAGTTCCAAATTTTCCAATACACAAAATGACTCCACATATTGCAAACAATACAACCATAGTCCATATTCCAAGAAAATCAATCTGAAAGAGATTCTCAAAAAATCCCGCAGTAACAAATCCTACAGCGGCAGTTACAAAAAACATAGAGCCCAAAGTGATTCCCAGATATAAAAACAGAAATTTTCTTCCGAGTTTTTCATAGCCGTCAATTATGCTAGTACCAGTTACATTTGCATAACGTGAACCATGTTCAAAGAATGGATATTTTAGAACATTTGCAAGTATGACAAACCCAAGAATCATGAAGCCAAATTCTGCACCAGCTCTTGTGGACTGTACAAGATGTGAGACGCCGATTGCAGTGCAGGCAAATAAGATTCCAGGACCGAATGTTTTTCGATATCTGTACAGAAGATCAGACATATCTAAAATTTTGATATTAATTACTTAAAGGATGAGTTATTTTTCTCGTTCTTTTAACCTACGTTCCATTCTTATTTTACCTTCATCAAAGCGTTTTTGATCTTCAGGGTTTTCAATACGCAATGATGGAACTGCCGTAGGCTTGCCATTATCGTCTAATGCAACAAAGGTGACATATGCATTTCCTGTATGAACACGTGTTCCTTTTGCAATATCCTCTGCTTCTACGTTTACTTCTATCTCCATTGATGATTTTTGAACATAGTTTACTTGTGCTTTTACAAATAAGACGTTTCCAACAAATACAGGTTTCAAGAAACTAATCTTATCCATACTGACAGTTACAGCATTTGTCTGACTAAATCTTTGAGCAACTATACCTGCAACCATGTCAATGTGTTTTAAGATTGCACCACCAAAGACATTTCCTGCAGGATTTGCATCTGAAGGAAACATTCTGATAATTACTTCTGCCTTTGATTCATCAGGAGTTTTTTCCATTTTAATATTGTAGAAATAGTTATGATTAAAGGTTAGTTTTCTAAGCTGGAACTAAGTTTATCCGTAAATTAAACAATGTTCGCAATCACAAATTGGTTGTTCTTTTGATTTGAAGAGACATTTTTTGTGTTGACCTGCTTGACATTGGACACATATTTTATCTAGATTGTCAACGCTGGTATATTTTTTTGATTGATCAAATCCAAATCCTCCATCTTGTGGTCCTACCATGAATAAAGATAAGATATGTGCTATTTAGATTATTTGAACGCCATTCCAGAAGGCAACTCTGTCTTTGATCTTCTCTGCCTCCTTACTTGGCACAGGATAATACCAAGCACAGTCAGTGTTTGTTTTTCCATTTACAGTTACAGAATAGTAACTTGCCATTCCCTTCCAAGGACAAGAGGTACTTGTTTCAGTCTTGTGAAAGTACTCACTTTTGATTGAATCAGGAGGAAAATAGTGATTTCCTTCAACGACTACAGTGTCATCACTTTCAGCAATAACGGCATCATTCCAAACTGCTTTCATACTCTTTGATGTAATTTAGATAATTTATGCTATTCTAGATGTGTTTTGTAATCATCAATTTTTCAATTCCATTGATTTCATGAATTATACCAAAATCATATAGAGGAAATTCTTTTTTATAGAATTTTGCAAAGGATAATGCAACCTCTTTATTTTGAAAACTTGTTCTCAGGCCATTAAGAGTAGTTTTGTTTCCATATACATCAAAAACCACTAAGGTGTACACTACAGATTTTGAATTGATTCGTTTTTTGAACAGAGTTGGGAAAAATGCTAGAAAAAATCCTGCCGTGACAATTGTTCCAAGTATAGCGATAATGAAGAAACCAGGAGTTTTTAGATCGTTTGACATACTATCTCTTCAGATGAAGTTGTTCTTGAAGTTTTTCAAGGAATCCGCCAAGAATTAGACCCAACGTCAACCAGTAAACTGATACTGCTACAAATGATGCACCTCTAAATCCATCAACTAGTTCCATAGGAGCAGTAATTTCATCAGGATTTTCAGGCATTATGAAAAATATAGCGCTAATGAATGCTGCATATCCGACAAATGCAAGAAGTTTCTTATTTTGTAATCTCTTGTAAACTTGATAAAATGCGACAGCCCCTAATCCAGAAATTGCTATAAACGATAGGAAAAGAATTGAACGCAATACAACAGTTTCAGTTTCTCCAACAGTTGGGGGATTTGCAGGATACTTTAAGAAAGGAATTACAAATATTGTAAACCACATCAATCCAGATAAAACAAGTGTTTTTTTGACATTGTTTCCTTCAGGTAATACTTTTCTTGCAAAGAGAAATACAATTCCAACCAGCGCTGCAATAGATGTTCCAAGAATTGCACCTGCTAACATCTGACCACCTTTTTGCCATACACGATATGAGTTGTATTCTACCCAGAATTCAGGTGTATCTTCTTCTTCACCGGTTGCAAAAAGAGTTTGATTTTCAATTCCAATTGCCTGATCAAGGTATGGTTCGACTATAGCAAGATTGATTCCTCCATGAATCAAACCTGCAAAACATCCTGAAACCAAGACGACGATTATGAACAAACCGGTTTTCATAAATTTTTGAAGGGTTTTTCCAAATATAATATGAGTGGATCCGGCGAGACTTGAACTCGCGACCTCTGCAGTGTGAGTGCAGCATCCAAACCAGGCTAGACGACGGATCCAAGATTGTTTTTGATCGTGTATTATTTAGACGTTAAATGAATTTCAAAAGGTATAGAAACAGTTCAGACAGAAAGAAGTTGTGCAGAAATACAAAAACGGCGTATGGAATCTTGATGATTTAGTTAAAAATCCAACTAGACAAACGTTCGATAAAAAAATCAAAGAGATACAAAAGCAGTCTGATAAATTTGCAAAAAATAAATCTCAATTAAAACCAAATATGTCCTCTAAGAAATTTTTACAATTACTACATGAAATTGAAGATATTACAGAAAAATCAAGTAAGATTGGCGGATATGCAGGGCTAAAATTTTCTGAAGACACACAATCAGATGAGGCTACTGCATTACTAAATAGAATTTCTCAGTTTGGTTCAACCATACAAAACAAAATGCTATTTTTTGATTTATGGTGGAAAAAGCAGGTAGACGAAAAGAATGCAAGAAGATTGATCAAAGACGCAGGAGAATTATCAGATTATCTACGATACAAGAGATTGGTTGCAAAATATGCGCTAACTGAGCCTGAAGAAAAAATCATTAACACATTAGATGTTACAGGAATTTCGGCACTTGTAAAAATTTATGATAAAATAACAAATGCATTCACATACACAGTAAATGTTAACGGCAAGAAAAAAACAATGGGACGAGAACAACTTACAACACTTGTAAGAAATAAAAATCCAAAAGTTAGAGAAGCAGCATACAAATCACTATTAACGAAATATCAAGATAACAAGGGAGTTATTGGTCAGATTTATCAAAACATTGTACTAAACTGGAAAAACGAAGGAATTGATATGAGAGGGTTTAAGAATCCAATCTCAATTCAAAACATTTCAAACGATGTAGATGATAAAACAATAGATGTGATGTTAGACGTGTGCAAGAAAAATGCACCAGTATTTCAGAAATATTTCCAGCAAAAAGCAAAACGCGTAGGAGTAAAGAAACTAAGAAGATATGATTTGTATGCACCATCAAAGAAAAGCGCTGCAGAAAGAAACTATACGTTTGATCAGGGAACAAAATTAGTTCTTGATTCTCTTAATCGATTTAGTCCAAAGATTGCAGAATATGCATCACGTGTTTTTAATGAAAACCACATAGACTATTCATTAAGACATGGAAAAAGAGATGGAGCATTTTGTAGTACTCCACTTCCATACATTACACCATTTGTTTTGATTAATTATACTGGAAAATCAAGAGATGTCTTTACACTAGCACATGAAATCGGACATGCCGTACACAGTGTTGCGGCATCAGAGAAATCAATTTTAGTTTCAGATGCACCACTACCTCTTGCAGAAACTGCATCTACATATTCAGAATTATTGCTGTATGATAACATTTCAAGTCAAATTTCAGACGGAGAAAAAGCAACTATGCTTTCAGATAAAATTGATGACTTTTATGCAACAATTGGAAGACAATCATTTTTCACATTGTTTGAAATAGAAGCTCATAATCAAATTGCAAATTCCATCACAGTTGATGACATATCTGACATCTATAGAAAAAATTTGAAAGAGCAGTTTGGAAATTCCATTAACATTTCAGAAGACTTTGGAATTGAATGGAGCTGTATTCCACATTTTTATCATTCACCATTTTACTGCTATTCATACTCCTTTGGAAATTTGCTTGCAGTGTCATTATTCCAGATATACAAAAACGAAGGCGATGACTTTGTTTCTACTTATACAGACATTTTATCTGCAGGCGGTTCACAAAAACCAGAAAAGTTACTAAAAGAACACGGATTGGATATTTCCAAATCAAAGTTCTGGCAGAGCGGATTTGATTATATCAAAAAACAAGTAGACGATCTAGCCAAATTATAATTAATTAAAATGTGGGGCTGGCAGCCCGAGCCATCGGACTGCCAGCGTGTTCCCCAACGGTTTGAATTCGATGTCAATTATGCAAAATTAGATTAGTGATTTAAACGTTATAGCATAAAGCCGTAAACTAAATAAAATAATAGAGGATTCATGGTGCATGAGAAAGAAATTATTGTCACTTGGCGTCGTTTTTGGAATAATGCTTGTTATGCCATTTGCAAGCGGACAGTTGTTTGAAAAGGCCACATTTCAAGAAAGTGCACTTGTAATTTATGATCAACAGTATTCAAATTCAGTGATAACCTCAATAGGATTAGAAACCATCAGCAATCAAGAAATTAAATTTACAGATGAGCTAATCAAAAAAATTAATGATAATGAAAAGATCAGGGCGATAGTGTTTACAAATGCAGGTGAATGTGTGATAGGAGTTACAAGTGAAGAACAATGTATTATGATTAATTTTGATTACCAGCAATTGAAAGGGGATGGCGGAATTAGAATGGTTCAAGATTCTGCAAGAGAAATGGGAAATGAGATAATTGATCAATTAAATGAAGAATTAGGAGTAGAGGGGGAATTTCATTCCACATTCATACACACAGTAGATGATGCAAATCTATTACTTGAAACATCAGGTGTAATTTCGGGCAGAGGTGCAGTTTCAGCAACATTTACGATGCCAAAACAGTCAACTGATTTCTTGTTTACAGATTTAGCAGGAACTTTAATTGCTAAAGAGATTAGAGAAGGGCAAGGTTTCTACGACATTTCAAAGAAATTATCAAAAAATGATGGTGCAATAATCTCTGTCAGCATTATCAAGACAGGAGATGAAAATCTATTCATGTTTAAAGTGACAAATGAGATAAAAGATGTTGCTGATGAAATTTCAAGAATCAACGTACTAGAAAACTTTGGAGTAAATGAGATTTCACGCTCAGATGTATTTGATGGAAGAAATGTTCCATTAAATTCAGTTATTCAATTGGTGGTCATTCCAAGTGAACCGGCAAAAATAGATACAATAGCAACACATGCAATAACTGATTTAACCACATTAGAGAACATTTCAAAAAGAGGATGGTTCTTTAGTTCACCTGCAGGAAACTCAATTGATGCCAAATTCCTATTTGGTCAAAGCAAAGTCATTCCCCAAGATGAATTAAGAGTGGAGATAGGACCGTGGGATGGAGATTCTGAATTGTCATTTTACTCAGTAGAAGATATTCCACAAGATGAGAAAGAGTATGAATCAATAGAAGATTTTGGAAAGAAAGATTCTGGTGAAGACCAATCTCAATATGCAGTACTTGCAATCATAATTGTAATAGGCATAGGTGCTGCAATATTTTATCTAAAAGGATACAAACCTAAACGCTAGAGAATTAAGCACGCTGCAGAAAAAACTGTAGTCCATTTACCAGACTTGTCACCTTTAGCAGTCATTGTAATGTTTTGAGATTTGTATATTTTTCCAGAAATTGACCACTGTTGTCTCTTTTCATCCCAGCTCTTGTCAATATCAAAAGGTATACCAAGAGATGATGCAAGCATTTGTGCTGCAATATCTTCAGCATAATCGCCTGCTTGTTTCTCATTTTGTCCAAATGCATCATATTCAGACAAGTATCCATATCTAGTCCGATCCTTTGGTAACGCCAAGCCAACAGATGCAGAAATCATTCTGTGAGGCTCGTTTGTCTGATTTCTGGAATAAATTGTAAATAGAATTTGTCCAGGTTTGATTTTTTTCAAACCTTCCTTTTTAGGAATTAACTTGGCTTTTGGTGGAAATATGCTAGAGATTAAAACTATGTTTGTTCCAGCAATGCCTGCATCTCGAAGGGCATATTCAAAACTTGTAAGTTTGTCTTCATGAACGCCAATTCCTCTAGTGAGAAATAATTCCTTCGCTACTAGATTAAGCATTCTTCGAATAATTTTATTGTGTGATTTATACTTTGATTTTCTTTAACGAATCAAGAATTTCTTGTCCATGAGATGCTACATTGATATCTCTCATGACATCTTGAATTATGCCGTTTTTATCAATTACAAATGTACTCCGTTTTGCAAGACCCGCAATGTTTGTTCCAGCATATTTCTTGCAAGCAGTTTTCTTTTTATCACTTAGATGTACATATGGAATTTCATATTCCTTGACAAAATCAGCTTGAGAATCAACAGAATCTACAGATATGGCAAAAACTACAGTGTCAGTTGCAGTAATTTCAGGATAAACTGAAATTACACTTTTTGCCATCTCAAAGACTTTTTTTGAAGGACATGCAAAGAGATGGTTTTTTGGATAAAAACACAATACCACATTTTTTGAGTTTTTGTACGAACTTAGTTTGATAGGCGTTCCATCGTGTGCCAGTAATTCAAAATCTTCTGCTGTATCTCCTTTTTGAAGAGTCATGAATACTATTAGAATAGGTTATTTATGAAGTGTGCACTTTGTGTACAGTGGATATTTCATTTTTTGATTCAGATGCATTTCTTATTGGATATTATGTACTGACGGTAGGAGCAAGTCTTCTTTTAATCAAAGATACAAAGAAACGAGTTTTAGATCTGAAAGCAGGAATAGGTTCCATCAAATATGCACCTGTAGCTTTTGGGATTTTAGCAGTATACGTTTTGTTTGCATTTGAGTATGTTGATCAGATACCCATACTGAACTGGAGTTGGCTTGGATACAACATTGCATTTGGACCATTTGCAGAGCAGGGAATGCTTGGAATAATTCCATTTGTACCACTGTTACTTTACATGTTTTTACACATCAATTATTTTGAAGAGTTCTATTTCAGAAAATCAAAAAAGATGGTTTTGGTATGGGCATTAATCCACATAGGAATGGGAATAAAGATACACATGGCATTAGTTTTGATACCAATCGGATTTGTATTCAAGTACATCTATGACAAAAAAGGAATAAAGCATTCGTATGCAATGCATTTTGCAACAAATATTCTAGTGGTAGGAATGTTATTTCTTTCGTTTGTACTTTGAGTCTTTTCTTGGATCGACTTTCTTTACCTGTGTCAAGTACAAGTATGTCATGAATGCACCTAAGAATAGATTAACAACGCCTAAGACAACTATCATGAAATTATTCATCGAACCCGGATCAAGGCTACCTCTCCACAAACCAAATCCAATGCCCCAAATACCAACAACAGTGAATACGGCTATGAGAACTTTGAGTTTTTTTGGTTGAACATATTTGAGTTTCAATAAACAGACCAGAGTTTAGAAGTTATTAAATTATCTCTATCTTAACATTTTAAACCAGCAATTTCATAAAAAATACAGTGCCAATGTAGCTCAGCCTGGTTAGAGCAATTGATTTGTAATCAATAGGTCGAGAGTTCAAATCTCTCTATTGGCTTTTT
>Ga0208410_1000708_pt1 | contig 18778 bp, 12 predicted proteins | sample ETN02SmetaG_3_FD_185787 | JGI IMG/M metagenome (GOLD analysis project Ga0208410, IMG submission 185787) | Marine microbial and viral communities from oxygen minimum zone, Eastern Pacific Ocean - ETNP2014F10-02SV257 (SPAdes) (version 2) | ecosystem: Environmental > Aquatic > Marine > Oceanic ... | reverse complement strand
GTGGTTGAGGAGCACGAGACTGATGGCGACGACGCCGACGACGAACGTCAAGAGGCTCACCGCGCGAAGACGAGACGTAGTGGCGCTCACCGAAACTCGCGGCATACACTCCGCGGCAGCGATTTGTAGATAGATTCCAGCGCCAAAGGCGAGCAAAAGTCCGTGCCAGAAGTCGTTGTTACTTCCAGATCCAACGCTGATGAGAACGCCGAGGATGACGCTCACGCCGGAGATGAAGTTCATGAACAGCGAGCGAAACGGCGTGAGATCGCCCTGGAAGGGATCCGTGAGTACCAAATAGTCGGCGAGCTCTTGCGCGATTTCGTGATAGACGGTCGCGGCGGTGATCGACCATCCCATGGTCTTTCCACAGTTCAGGAAACCGAATCCGATGAAGATGCCATCCACGAGGTTGTGCATGAAATCTCCGAGGATGATGCCGCTTCGAACGCGATACTTGTGCGAGTGGCACGTTTCGCAATCTTCTTGAACGCCTTTGATCGCGTTCTCCGCGTCGATCGTCTTCGTCTCGACTAAACGAGAAGGGAACGCGATGGAGATGCCCAAATCGATGATGTACGCCACGAGAAAGCCAAAGACGGACGCGGACGCCCACCACGCGGTTTGTTGCGACTCATCCGAACCGGCGGGTTTGATCAAATGCGTGGCTTCGTACAACATCAGATAGAACGCAGCCGAAAGAAGTGCACCGGCGGCAAAGGAGTTAATGATGCAACTCACGACTTCGGGGTACGCTTTCTGCTTCTTCGCTACGCTCGGAGAGAGAAAGATGACGCCGGAAAGCGTGACGATGTTGACGATGATCGCCGCCCCGATGGCGTCGGACCACGGTTTTGATTTCTTTGTAGTCACCGTTTCGGGAAGCGAAGCCACTGGCTCCACGTCATCCCCGTTGACATCCTTGAGATAGTGCGTATCGCGCTCGAACTCGGTGGGAACGTGCTCGGCGAAAATCGAGACGGCGGCGACGCCAGTCGTATCAATCTTAAACGACGACGTGTGCCAAGCGTTATCAAATTGAAGTTTGACGCATCCACTCCCGGGCGTCAAAACGCTGTTTCGCGTTTTAACCGTCGTGCACGCCGTCTCGAGCGCGGCGTCGCCCGCGTCCTCGCGAGCCTCGAGCTCTTCGTGTCCGGCGGCGGTTTCGGCGTAGATGACCATCTTCATGGTCGCGTCCGCGTACTGGTCCTTCACCTTTTCCGCCTGCCACACGTACGCATCGTCCGGAGTCTCAAAGATCCCCGCCCATTCGAACGAGTGCGCGTGCGCGCCGGACGCGAGCGCGCCGCGCGCCGCGAGCGCGCTCGAGACGACCGCCGCGCCTCCGAGCGCGGCGCCCATCCTCCATCCGCCTCCTCGTCGTCGTCGTCGTCGTCCCGCGCCCGCGGTCGCGTCTCGCGTCGTCATCGCGTCGCGCATCGTCTCGTCTATCGTCTCGTGCATCGTCTCGTTCGTCGTCGTCGTCGTCGTCGCGCGTCGTCGAGTGCGGCGACCGCGCGCGCCGGCATCGCGACGAGACGACTCGAACCGGCGCGAGGGGGGTACTTCTTGAGTCATGACTCGATATTCATGAGAACACCAGGTGTCGACACCTCGCGAGGTGTCGACACGCGTGTCTTCGTACGTCCGCGCGCGACGACGACGACGACGACGAGGATGACGACCGTCGGCGGCGCCGCGCGACGTGACGATCGAGGCTCGGCGTTGCCTCCGCGATGCGTCGAGATCGCGCGCGAGTCGCCGTCGGCGTCGCCGTCTCGAAGGAAAACGCCCGCGAACGATCGCGCCGTCAATCGCGCCGCCGTGCGACGGTACCGCGAGCGCAAACGAATGGACGAGAAGGAGAGAATCGAGGAGTGCGAACGGTTGCGCGGGGAGAACGAGACGTTGAGACTGGCGTTGGAGACGTCGCGAGCGGAGTTGAAACACTCGAGGTGGTTGTTGCGCGTCGTCGCGTGGAAGTACGACTTAGACTTGGCGGATATTCCGACGGAGAAACCGTCGACGTCGACGATGCCGCAAGGGAGGGTGAGAGGAAGCGATGCAAACGCGGTGTTTCCCGCGGGTGGGGTCCCCGCGCGGAACGACATCGCGCGACCGTTCGCCGCGCGCGGCGTCGCCGAGACGCGGCCTCGGAAAATTCCTCGCGCGGCCGACGACGACGCGAAACCGGCGGGCGCGCCTGATGAACTCGGGCTCAAAGATTTCTTGGAGGAATACTTCACGCACGGCGACGCGTGCCCGTGCTACGAGAGCACGGACGCGGACGCGCGCGCGGCGCCGACGCGCGGCGCCGACGCGCGGCACGCGTGGTTCTAGGTATGACGACACATTTACGTCACACGGTGAAACGTTTTACGCTTCTAATAATATATTATAAAGTTAGTCAACCTATATAGTTACACGCACCACATGATGTCACACGTGATGTGCACACGCGTATGTATTCGTACTGTGAGTACAATAAGCCTAACATTGTGTAAACTCCCGTGCCCGCGATGATCGCGCGTGTCGACACGAACAGACGGTTGGCCGAAAAGGCGAAAGGGTCGGCGGCTGTCGTCATCTCTCGACGAACGTTGGCGCTCGACATGGCGGACGAGCAAGACCAGACCTCGCGCGTGCCGGTGACCATTCTCACCGGATTTCTCGGTTCCGGGAAGACGACGCTCCTCAATGAAATCTTGGAATCCGAAACGCACGGATTGCGCTTCGCGGTGATTGAAAATGAATTCGGAGAGGTGGGCGTCGACGAGAGGATTCTGTCGGAGAAGGCGGACGAAGAGATCATCGAGGTCATGAACGGTTGCATCTGCTGCACGGTGCGCGGTGATCTCGTGGTGGCGCTGAAAAAGCTCTACTCGAAGATCGCGCAGTTCGACGCCGTCATCATCGAGACGACGGGTTTGGCGGATCCGGCGCCGGTGGCGCAGACGTTCTTCGTCGACGATGACATTCGAGAAAAGTTTGTGCTCGACGGAATCATCACGGTCACGGACGCGAAGCACATCCTCACGCGGCTCGATGATGAAAAACCCGAGGGTGTGGAGAATGAAGCCGCCGAACAGGTCGCTTTTGCCGATCGGATACTCCTCAACAAGACCGACTTGGTGTCCGAAGACGAACTCGAAACCATCACGGGCCGGATCAAGCAAATTAATCCGAGCGCCGATATCTTCCGATGCCAGTATTCCAAGGTTGATCCGAAAAATTTGATCGGAATCAATTCCTTCTCGCTCGAGAAGACCTTAAAAATGGATCCCGAATTCCTCAACACGGAGGGCGAGCATGAACACGACCCAACCGTGTCTTCGACGAGCACAAAATTCTCTGGGCACCTCAACATCAATAAATTAGAACGCTGGATAGGCGAAATAATTCAAACAATGGGTGCGGACTTGTTTCGGTACAAGGGTGTTCTTTCCGTTGCGGGCATGGATCAAAAGTTTGTTTTCCAGGGCGTCGGCATGCTTTTCTCCGGCGGCTTCGTCGACGCCAAGTGGGGAGCCGACGAGGAGCGCGAATGCCGCTTCGTCTTCATCGGTAAAAATCTGGACAAAGACGCCCTCATCAACGGTTTCATGGATTGCAAGTGTTCCTCGAAGCTTCGCTTCAAGGTGGGCGACGCGGTTCTCGCGCAGGTGGGCGCCGCCGACAACGACGGCTACTGCCGCGGCACCGTCCGTAAGACGTGGGACTCGGGCAACCCGTACCAGATCGAGCTTGAAGACGGTAAAAAGACAAAAGTGTGGGGACCCGTCGACGAAGACGAGTTCGTCAAAGCTTCGCTCAGCGCCACCGCGTAAATGTCGTTTTGTATGAAATCAAATCAAAATTTTGACCAGTCATGAACCTTCGTGTACACACTCCTCCTTTAGCGCGAACACACACACATAGTATAGATACAAAAAGACTAGGTAAAAACCATCCAACGCACTCGCACCGGCTCGCCGGCTCGCCTCGAGCGACGCCCGCGTGCGCGCTCGTCCGCCTCTTTTCGACGCGCGAGACGAGTCGAGATGCCGAAGAAACGTCGCGCCAGCGGTCGCAACAAACCGGCCGGAGCCCGTGGTCACGTACGTCTTCGCACTCGAACGCTCGCGCGCGCTCGACGTCTCGAACGCGCGCGCGATGGGCGCGAAAGACCCGCGCTAGGGCTTTCACCCATCGCGGTCGCGGCGCGTCTCGCGCGGGGTCGCGTCGACGACGACGCGAGGCGAGGAGCGAGGCGCGCGCGCGATGAAACGATGGATCGATATCGTCTCGCGATGAATCGTCTCGCGGGCGAGCGAGGACGCGGTGGACGAAGGACGACGGACGGTCGATCGCGATGCGGGTCCATCGTCATCGCCCAACCCTCGGTGGGGCTGGGAGAGGGCGGAGGCGCGCGCGGAGAGGGATGAAAACTGACCGATGACGCCTCTTTTCGACACACACAGGTCAAGCGCGTGTTCTGCGAATCCTCCGGTGCGCTCGTGCCCAAGGATAAGGCGGTGAAGCGCTTTGTGGTCAGAAACATCGTCGAATCCGCGGCGATTCGCGACTTGCAAGAGTCGTGCGCGTTCGAGTCGTACACGCTTCCGAAGTTGTACCGCAAGATTTACTACTCGATCAGCGCGGCCATTCACTCCAAGGTTGTGCGCGTTCGATCCCGCGAGGCTCGTCGCATCCGTGAACCGCCGCGTCGTTTCCGCGCGAACACGGATAAGAAGGACAAGAAGTAAAGTCGGTCCGAGGGTGGATTGCTTTGCTTCGCACACGCCGAAACCGTGGGGGAGATGAGTCGAGTCTGGCGACGGCACGACGTTAGGTGTTTAGACTCCGAAAGAGAGATGGACGAGGATTGCCAAATCAGGCTTGTAATGCGAAAAGGATGAATCGTCGTCACGAGAAAGCTCGCCTCGCGCGTCTCGCGGTTTTGCGGTCTTCGCCGTCGCGTCCGAATATACTATTACACGCCGTCCTTTGTTTTCGTCGTGAGCGCGATCGCTCAGAAAAAAATGAAATAATGATAATGTATGCGCGCCGCCGATCGGATCGTCGGCGGTGAGATGGGGTCGTCGTCGCTCCAATCGCGGGTCGCCCTTGCGTCGCTCGGCTCTCGAGGCGACCTCACTTGTCCGCCACCTTCTTTTGCGCGAGTTTGAGGTTACGCGTGGAGAACACGGTGCCCACGCGATCGTAGATAGTGAGCGTGCGCATCGCAAACGCGACAGACGCCGGATCGTTCTGACCCTTGGTCGCCGCGGACACGCCAAAGTGACTCTTATCGAGCGGCGTGAAGTCGCGCCTGTGATCGCCGAGTCCCTCGAACGTCGTCCCCGCCGTGTCCCCGCGTCCACACAAGAGTTCATACGCATCCTTGATGGCGTTAAACTTCTCTTGCGTCGTGTCTGGATTACGATCCGGGTGAGCCTCGGCGATGAGTCGTCGATACACGCGCTTAATGTCGCTCGGTTCGTCGTCCACCGACACCCCCAGGAGCGTCGCCGCCGCCTCAAACTTTCCTCTCTGATTCGTCTGCGCCGCGAGCGCGTCCACCGCCACCTCGAACGACGCCCAATCCTCTATCCCATACTCGACCTCGTCCATGTTCAGATCCTTCACCCCGCTCATCACGAACGCCATCGCCGCCACGTGTTGTTTATACTTCGGCAACATCATGCGCACCGCCGGCGCCCCTTCGATTTGCGCCCCCTCCAATGTTTGCGCATCCGTCTCCGGCACGCTCATCCCTTGCTTTTTAAAAAACATCTGCGCCTCGTACGCCTTTCTGTCCGCGACGACGACCTCACACACCGGCAACCAATCGCTCATGACGCCGACGACGTCCTCCGCGTCCCCGCTCGCCGGCGCGTGCCGCACGCTCAGCACGTACTCTCGAGACGACTCTCGACCCATGTCGTTGACGATTTTCTCGTACGCGCGCCCTTGATCGCTGACCAGCGCGCGCGCCTTGGTGGCCGCCGCCTTTCGAGCCTTATCGCGCGCCGCCTTGGCCGCCCTGGCGTCTCCGGGCGATGTCTTTTTGGTCTCGGTCGTCTTCTTGGCGGCGGCATCTTTGGCGCGACGCGCGCGACGCGACGCGGCGCAGACGACGTCGAATCGAGGCGAACGAGGAGCGGTGACGCGCCGAGGATCGATCGCGAGACGCGAGGCGAGGAACATGGCGGTCGACGCGCGCGCGTGTGCGGGGAGGACGTCGTCGCGGGGCGGGGACGGCGAGAGGCGCCGGGACGCGTCGGGACGCGTCGACAGAGGACCGCGCGAGGGGACGGTGCGCGCGATTTGAAAGGATGTGTGTGGTTGGATACATGTTACATCGTCGTCTCGCGGTCGGTGAGGTCAGCGAGACGCGTCGGCGGTGCCGCCGGCGCCGCCGCCGGCGCGAGGCGGCGCGCGGCGAAACGTGCCGGAACGGCGACCGGACGGACCGACGGTGGACGAGCGTCTCGATGGGGACGTCGAGTGACCGGGGGAGGACGGTGTGCGACGAAAGTTGGGTTTGCGATCGTCGTTGGAGGCGTGCGAGCGGTTGTCTTGGTCGTCGACGATGAAGGTGGGCGGCACCGTCTTGGCGTCGCCGGCGAAGAGCGCCGAGCGGTCGCCCTTGGCGAGGTCGAATTCGTCGAATGATTCGCGACGACCGACGTTGAAGACGAAGAAATCGCTCGCGGCGACGACGCGGGAGTCGCCTTTGGCCTCTTTCGCCTCCTCGACGAGCGTTTCGACGTTCATGCGGTCGCCGATTTCCAACGCGTCGACGTCGTCCACCGAGGGCGGCGCCATGTCCTCGCACTCGTCGTCCTCGTCTTCGCCCGCGCCCAAATCGGCCGTGTTTGAGTCGCGCGTGTTCGCACCACCACCGTACCGGTTGGAGAAGTGGGTCAAGATCAACGCGCGCGCCTTGACCTTGGCGGCGAATGTACCCGCCATGGTCGCCGTCGAGTGTCCCTTGAATAACGCCTCGTTCACTTTTTTCGAGTTGAACGTCGATTCGTGCACCAGAGAGTCCGCGCCGCGCGCCAACGGGGCGACGGCGGAGCTATTACACGTATCACCCAAGTGCACGAGACGACGACCCGGTCGTCTCTCGCCGATGACGTCCTCGGGATTGATGACGACGCCGTCCTTCGTCGTCACCGATTGTCCGGCTTTGAGCGCGGCGTACTCGCGTCCCGGAGGTAAACCCATCTCGGCGCACTTGTCGGCGTCCAAACGTCCACTCGCGTCGCACTCGTCGATGATGTACCCAAAACACGGCACGGGGTGTCGAAGAACCGTCGCGCGCACGCACCACGATCCGTCGTTGTACGCCGTCCACACCGGCGGCTGGACGTCCTCTCCGAGTCGAGACCATCCCTCGATATCCTTAAAATTGGGCACCGGTTCGCAATCGAGGGCGTCGGGCCAGTACTCACCCATAAAAATTTTCCCGCGCGGGTCCACGGACGTGTGCGCCGCGGGCGACGCGCTCGCCGCCACGCGCGGCGCCGGCTGTCGCAACTCGGTGACGATGAGCGGCATCCCGAGCACAGAACGCGACCACGTGATGGCGCTGTAGACGTACTGTCGGATTCCTGGCGGACCGATGATGTGTAAAGGTACCGCGGTACCCCCGTACGACCTCGAGTGCGCCGTTCTCGCGCCGCTGATGGCGCAAATTAATCCCGGTAAACCGAAAATGTGATCCCCGTGCATGTGCGTGATGAAAATTCTCGTAATCTTCGCGTACTTCAACTTCGACCGCATGAGCTGATGCTGCGTCGCCTCGCCGCAATCAAAGAGCCACACCTCATTATCTAATCGCAACGCCACCGACGACACGTTACGCGTAAAGCTCGGCGCCCCGCTCGAGGTGCCGAGAAACGTCAACTCGGCGCCGCTAAAATTCGACTTTAAATTCTTCTCAACCTCCTCCGATCCCCCCGACACCGACGGCGTGACTCTCGAATTAAATATCGTTCGTTGATGCTCTCCCGCGCGATCCTCGCGCTCGTCCCTCGCGTCGTCCCTCGCCGCCGCGCTCGCCCCCTCCGCCGCCGCCGCCGCCGCCTCATCCTCCTCCGCCACCCCTCTCATCACCTCTCCCAGCGCTCTCCTGCGCTCGAGCGCCTCGTACATCTCCACTAACTCCTTCTTCTTGCTCTTCCCCAGCGTCTTCGCGTCCCACTCCCCGCACTCGCGCAGCGCGTCGCGAAGTTCCCCGACGCGCATGCTCTTGGGCGACCGCGCGCGCGCGGTCGTCGTCGCGCCCCGTCTCGCCGTCCACGCGCGGGAATCTCGCGCGAGCGGGACGACGACGCATCGCGACGACGTCATCGCGCTCGAGACCGACGACGACGTCGCGTCGCGCGCGCGCGAGGGTGTCGTCGAGCGACGCGCGGGGCGGGGCAATGGCGGCCGGGACCGAGTCCCCCCGTACCTTTGAGTCATGACCCATCACATACATGTCCTCGCACTGTCTGCGCACACGGAAGGACGCCAACAGACCGAGTCCCCCCGTACCTTTGAGTCATGACCCGTCATGTACACGCGACGCAACTGTCCACCGCACTGTTTGCGCACACGACAGACGACAGACGCATCGCGCGCGCATCGCCCGCGTCGTCGTCGTCGTCGTCACGCGCGCGCGAGCGCCTTGGCCGACGTCATGCCCGCGAGACGATCGCGCGCGACGAACGAACCGACGAAATCCACCGTCGGTGACGCCCTTCGCGGCGTGGAGGCGCGCGTGCGACGATTAGAATTCGAACGCGCGCGCGACGCCGAACGCGCCGACGCGCGCGACGAGGCGTGCGAACGACTCGCGAGAGGGCTCGACGAGGTCGTCCACGCGTTTCAACGCACCGTGGACGCGCTTCGAGACGATCACGAGCGATGGGGACGAGAGAGGGAGGGGTTACGGAGAGAGGTGTCGCGCGCGGCGCGCGCCGCCGTCGACGCGCGGGAAGACGCGGAGACGCGCGAGGCGGAGGCGAGACGGGCGCGCGAACGCGCGTTGGCGATCGATGAACGAGTGACGGCGTGTGTGGAGTACGCGAGAGAGGTTCGAGATGAGTTCGTGATCGCGGAGAAGTTCGCGCGAGAGGCGGAGGCGACGATGGGGAAGATGGAGGCGAGAGACGCGGCGCGGGAACGCGCGGTGGACGAGTTGGAAGAGCGGTGTCGAGCGGCGGACGCGATGCTGAGGGATGAGTTGGAGAGCGTTCGAATGGAGACGTCGAGGGCGGAGAGAGCGGTGGAGAAGGCTGGTGAGATCTCGGGATTGGCGTCGGACGTGCGCGCGTTGGCCAAGTGGACCAAGGAGACGGCGGCGTATCAAAATCGAAGACTCGCCGCGCTCGAGCGCGCGAGCGAGGATGACGTCGGCGGTGGGACGTCGACGTTGGGATCTAGAAAACACGAGGAATTGGTGATGTCCGTGCGGGCGACGGCGCAGGCGCTGAAGACGAACGGGGCGAGGCTCACCGCGGCGGAGGATCGAGACGCGTCGCGCGCGCGAAGAGACGCCGCGACGCGCGCCGACGTCGACGTCGTCAAGCGCGCGCTGGGCGAACACCACGACGTTCTCGTCAAAGTGTGCGAAAATTTCCAAACCGAACTCGGACTCGACGTTCGGAAAATAGCTCCGACGTCCGTCGCGTTTACCAGACGCTAGCGGTTAACTGTAATAAAACAAACAAACAAACAAACGAACGAGCCTCGATCGTCACAATTTCGACGCTCGCCCCACCGGGAGAAACTTAGTGTGCCTCCCCGTCGCCACCGTCTCCCCATCCTCCTTTCGCCTCACCCGACACTCCATCCACGCCAACGTCTTCCCCATCTTCACCACCTCACACGTCACCGTCACCCGTTCCCCCAACCTCGCCGGCGCGCAGTACGAACAGCTCAGGTCCGTGCTCACCCCACCACGCGTCGTCATCGTCAACAGCGCCACCGTGGTGAGCACGTCGACGAGCGTCGCCACGCATCCTCCGTGTAACGTCCCGAACCGATTGGTGAGCTCGGACGTCACCTCGAGCTCGCACTCGAACGCGCCGAGTCTCGGGAACCTCGGTCGCGAGCATCGTCGCAGAGGCGCGGCGTCGTACGTGCCCGCGGCGACGGCGTCGCGGAGGAATTCCTCGGCGCGTTCGGGGGTGAAGGCGCTCGTCGCGTTCGTCGTCGTCGTCGTCATCATTCGTCGCGCGGGACACTGCGGTCGGGGACACCGAGATGCGACGCGCGGTGACGCGAGGAATGACGCGCGCGATCGAGGGAACGACGAGCGGACGGTCGTCGATCGCGCCGACGCGCGGGCGAGGCGTGGGGACGTTCGCGACGCGCGCGGGGTGGTCCGCGAGGGATGACGATGACGACGAGACGCGAGGGGCGGCTGGGAAAGATGCGGGCGGCGACGGTGACGCGCGCGAACGACCGTCGTACGAGGCCGCGCTCGGGGACACCGTTCGTAAAGTGAAGGTGTTATCCATCGCGTCGCTCGCGGCGACGGTGGTGGGGTGTCCGACGTTTTTAGAGCTCTCGCGTCCGGAGATGGTTTTCGAAGCCAAGGCTGCGGCGTCGGCGACGGTGATCGGATTCGGGTCGTTCACGACGGCGTTGTTGCAGTGGTTCGTGTCTCCGTACGTCAAGACGATGCGTATTGAGCCCGGTGGGCGCGTGGTGGCGAGGAAATTCGCGTGGAACGCGAGCGAGTACGAGACGACGTTCGCGGCGAGCGACATGCGAGAGACGGAGAGCGCGCGGCCGTTGGTTTCGTGGGAGGCGGATGGGCGGTATTATTACGTCGAGATGGGGATGGTGCCGAAATACATGTACGAGGAGTTGGATCTGAAGCGGTTCGACGATCAGGCCAAGGCGGAGGAGGCGGCGAAGAACATGGAGGACGACGAGGAGTGAGCGGGCGGACGAGTGGATTATGGATTGGTAGTTTTGATTCTGTTTCTATTTAATGCTACTGTACGCAATAGGTTGTTTGGATGTCTCGCGCGTGTGCTAATCACTTACGCGTTCGCGTGCGTTTCGTCGGACTCGTCTCCACGGCATCTTCCGCCTTGGTCTTGATGCCTCGGCCGCTTCGGCGAACCGAGTCTTCGGTTTTCACCGCGGCGGCCGTCTTGGTCTTGGCTCCCTTGGCGGCGGTTCGCTTCTTCGGAACGGCGCGCGCGAGGACGATGGATCCCTTCTTGGCGCCACCGACGGCGCGATCAAGGATCATCGTCCCTCGATAGTGCCACTCCTGCGCCTCTTCGTTCCAGAACGTCTCAAACTCTTCTCCGGAGAGGGCGCACGCCGGTTGCGATTCATCCACCGGTACGCTGACGTTTTCATCCACCTCCGTCTCGGCGTGCGCCTCCGCCGCGCTGTCCTTGTCGTCGCCGCCGAAAAAGTTGATGGTGTCCTCCGCCATCGTCTTCAATCCTCTCAACCACGCCTTGATGTCGACGAACCACTTGCGGCTCACCTTGCCGTCTCGACGGCGCTTGCGGCGAGCGTGCAACCAATCCATGTGCGCGTCGAGTTCGGTTCGCTTACCGAAGCGTCGACCCGTTTGGGAACACTGAAACGGAAGTTCAAAGTACAAGGCGCGAATGACGCTCTCGCGTCGCTTATTGAGCGCGCTCAAATCCTTTTTCGGATCGAAATCGGCGGTCAACGCCGGGAGCTCGCCCGGTTGCGCCGCCGCCGGCGCTCCGCCGGGGGCGGCCATCGCCGGTTGGGGGACTTGCTTAGCCTCCATAGACGCGATGAGCGCGGAGAGATCTCCACCACTGCCGCTCTGGAGCATGTTGGCGAGCATTTGACCGCCCGCCGCGCCCGAGAGCGCCGGCGGCGGCGGAGGAACGCCGCCGCCGGGCGCCTGTCCGTAAGCGGCGTACGGCTGTTGCGGAGGCGCCCCGGCGTATCCCGTCCACTGTTGCGCCGGCGGTGCCCACTGCTGTTGTTGAATAGGAGGAACCTGCCACTGTGATTGCGGTGCGGTGACGGGCGGCGCGACTCGTCCCGCTTGGGGAGCCACGCGAGGCGCGAGGTTCGGTTCGATGTCGTCTAAAGCGCTAGATGGAAAAACCGTCTTCCAAGTGTTAAACAGGCGCAACATGCTCTTCTTCTGCGACTCATCCACCTTGGCGTACGCGGGTAAGAATAAATCGCTCAAACCGGTCGAGAAACATCGGACAAAGGGCCCTCTAAGATTCTTCACCACGCTGTCTAAGAGATAAAATCCGCACAGTTTCGACTTGGCCGGCGACCGCCGAATGTGTTCCCGAATGAGCTCCGCGATCGACGCCGCTCGGCTCTCATCTTGTCCCGCGATCTCCCCCGCTAAAATCGTGAGCGAATTGATGATCGGCTTGCTATTGATGACGAGTTCGCTCAGCGCCGAGGCGTACTCTTCAAACTCTTCGCCCGACATGTCCTCTTCGACGCTGGAAATCTCCAATTCAAACGCGTTCGATCCAATGCAGTGAACGTCAAGGCGAAAGAAAACAAGTCAAAACGCACGCGACGCGTCTTCACGCGCGTTTCGTGTCTCTATACAGCTATATGTGTATTCACCGATTTAATCTCGGACGTGGTCTAAAAGCCGCGAGTTCGCTATCGTTCGATGACCCACCTATTTACGCGCCGCACCTCGATCCACCGCCCGGGACTCGAGCGCGCGCGCCTTCCGCGTCCGTCTCGCGTCCGTCTCGCGTCCGTCTCGCGTCGTTCGAGCGTTGCACGCGATCGATTCCGTCGACGCGCCAGATCTGAAATTCCGGCGCGCGATCCGTTCCTCGACGCGCCCACGTTCGGCGCGCGCGGGGCGAACGACTCGCGATCGTTCGATCGGTCCGGTGCGTCGCGTTCGCGGGAACGAGAGCGACGTCGACGGCGACGACGACGACGACGACGCGCGTCGAAGTGTGGGGGTCGAATTCCTTAGGGTTGCGCCCGAAACGCGCCGAGACGTTCCGAACGTCGCGTTCGCGTCGACTGCTCTATTCTGGATGTATTGACACACGCTATTGTACGAATGAATGAATGAAATAATGGATGACGACGCGGGCGCGCGCGGTCTATCGCCTGCGATTTCGCCTGCGCGACTTGACGCGCGCCTCGGCGTCCTCGGCGGCGGAGGCGTTTTTCCCTCGAACGACGGGCTCGTTCGATTCCCCGAGGACGACCGCTCTCCCAAACTCCGGGTGATCGCCAGGTAACGCCTCCTCGAGCATGTCCACGCGACGAAACGTTCGACTCTCCATGCGATCGGTGTAGAGCACGCCGTTGAGATGGTCGACCTCGTGTTGTAAAATGCGCGCCTGCCATCCCTCGGCGACGAAATCCACGGGCGCTCCGTCGCCGCCCAGCCCTCGACACCGCACCTTGAGATGTCGCCTGACCACCGCGCGGTATCCCGCGACGGATAAGCACCCCTCAAAAAACGCGGCGCTCGCGTCCCCGATCGGTTCGAGCTCTGGATTTATCACGACTTTGACCGCGAACGGTTTTCTCTTTTGTCGCTCGAGCTCCTTCGCCGAGACGTCCGACATTCCCTCCACCGTGTCCTCCAACACGATGACGCGCAGACGCGTCCCCAACTGCGGCGCGGCCAGTCCAACGCCTCGAGCCTTACACACGCGCACCATCTCGCTGATGAGCTCTTGTATCTCCCCGGTCTCCACGCGCTCGGGCTCGACTTGCTTCGCGACGTCTCGCAGCGGGGGCGCCCCCGCCTGCAACACCTCTCGTCCGCCTCGAGCGACGTTGATGAGATTCCCGAACGCGTTTAAATTCTTCTCTCGCCACGTGCCGTCCGGTTCGCTCGCGCCGTACGCGCGCGTTCGCGCGTCATCGCCTCGCGCGCCCATTCGTCGTCTCGCGCGCGTCTCGCGTCCGCGTCTCGCGCGCGTCTCGCGTCTCGCGCGCGTCTCGCGCGCGGTGGACGCGCGCACCGAATGCGCGTGCGTCATCGCGCGCATCGTTCGCGGTCGACCGCGCGTCGTCGTGTGCGCGCGAGACGCGAACGCGCGCGCGCGCCCTTAGGGCAGATCGATGTCCGCGCGTCCGAACGCGCCACTCGACGCCGCGAGCATGTCCGATCGTCGGTCGCCGCCGCGACACGCGCGCGGGGAACCTCCCGCGCGCGATCGAGGCGGCGCCGGCGCCGCGCCGGCGGTGCCGCCGGGGATGGGGGCGCGAGAGACGCCGAACGGACCGCCGAAACATTCGACGTCGAATTGGGGGCGCGGGGCGCCGCGCGCGCCCGTGGGAGGGACTCCGGCCGGCGAACGCGCGCAAGGGTACGCGCCGAACGCGCCGACGAGCGCGCTGGGTCGACAGCCGTCGTCGGAGGGACGAAGACCGAGCATGTTTGACTACGCGAGGCGAGGCGACGATCGGGGCGCGCCGCCGCCGCCGCCGCCGCCGGGATTAACGACGCCCGGATCGGCGGGATTGCCTCCGGTGGCGACGATGGGACGCGTGAACGCGGCGCCGAGGCCGGGGTTCGATGTCGCGCCGCCGCCGGGGATGGGTGGGGAGCAGCGCGCGCGGCCGAGTTTGCTCGCGAGCGTGCGCTCGAACGAGCGACCGAGTCTGTTGAGCCAACAGAGACCGCCGGCGATGCGATTGGACCCGCAGGGGAGCTTCACGGGCGCGGGTTCGAGTGGATTGGAGAGTGGTGAGTTGGCGAGCGTGAGCGGAGGCGTGGGAACGCCGACGCCGACGAGCGACGCGACGCCGAAGAAGAGAAAATTGGGCGGGTGGGGACAGGCGTTGGCCAGAGCCAAGACGCCAACCACCGCGAGCGGAACAGACGCGCCCAGCGCGCTGCGCGACGACGCCGGTGGGACGCCCATGGACGACGCGGACGCGCGCGGTGGGCCGACGCTGAGCCGAGGCGGATCGAGAGGGTCGTTTGAGGATTTGCGCGGGCGAACGGTTTCGCCGGCGCTGACGTCGACGCCGAAGAGCGATCGCGGTGGATGGGGCGCGGCGGCGGCGCGCGCGCAAGCGACGACGCCGGCGACAATCGAGGCGAAGGCGACGCCCAAGGCGGATCCGGAGACGGCGAAGAAGGCTAAGGCGGCGGAGCAGCGGCTCAAGGTGACCAAGGAGGCGCTCCTGTCGCAGATGGAGCGCGTCGACGGCGAGGTGGCGAGTCTCGAGAAGGAGCTCGAGGTTTTGAAAAAATCAAACGAAGAGGAGAAGCTCGACGTCGCGACCGGTTCGAAGGATGATATTTCTAGGCAAAAGAAGGGCACGGAGGCGATGCGGCAGCGTCTGAGCAACGCCGAGCGCGCGGCGCAGCGCGCGCAGGATTACGCGACGAGTAAGATGCGCGAAGCGTCCGTGCTATTGCGTGAGACGAGCGCAAAGCGCGCGCAACGTCGTTCGGCCGAGGCCATCTCGCGCGTGAACAAGGACGTGGCCGTCTTCGCCGCCGGCACGATTCAAAAGATGATGCAGCGTCAAGAGACTCGCCGAGAGCGCATCGAGCGCGATTTCGCGCGCAACAAGAAGTCTGCTGCGGACGCCGTCGATCGCATCAAGCGCGTGTACGGCTTACCCTTGGCCGAAGACGTCGAGCGCGTTGATTTCGACGCCATCGTGCGTCGCGCGCGGGAAGAGTCGGAGACGGAGTCTTCGCGACGCGTGGCGAGCGTCGTGCAAAACGTCTTGCAACAGCGCAAGAACAGCGTCGCGCAGAGGCATTACACGAACGCGATCGCCTACCTCAAGCAACGCGAGAAGTGGCGAATCAAGATCGTGCAGGATGCGAACGATAAGCTCGCCAAGGAATCCGTCAGTGGTAAGGGCTTCACGCCCGGCTCTCGAGCGAGCGGCAGAAACCGCTCCACCAACGATCTCAACAGCGGCGTCGCGCGTTCCGAATACGAGGAGATGCAGATGATCAAGGCGCTTCAGCGAAAAGAAGAGCTGCGTCACATGACGACGATTCCGGACATGATTCTCGATCCCGAGGAGTTGCGTTACTCGGTGTTCGACAGCTTGAACGGCCTCGTCGAGGATCCTGTGGCGGAGCGCGATCGTCTCAACCTCGTCCGACCCTGGACCAAGGCGGAGAAGACCATCTTCCACGAAAAGTTTGCGGCATACGGTAAAAACTTCCGTCGCATCTCTCAACACCTGGAGGGCCGAGACACGGGCGATTGCGTCATGTACTATTACAAATTTCAAAAGACGGATGACGGTTTCCGAGGTCGTCGCCGCGCCGCCATGAAGAAGCGTCGCGCGTACGCCGACGCCCAGCGCATGCGACAGATCGATCCGGCCACCATCGAGGCTCAACGCGAAGAGCGCGCCGCACCCACCGCCGAGGCTCGCCTCGAGCGCGCCGCCCTCGCCGCCGCCGCAAAAGCCGCCAAGGCGAAGGCGCGCGCCGAAAAGGCCAAAGCCAAAGCCGCCAAGGAAGCCGAGGAGGCGAAACAAAACGCCAACAAAACCCCGAACAAAGGCCCCGAGTGGACGGACATGGAAAAGACAAAATTTGTCTCCGGTTTACTTCAATACGGCAAGGATTTCGTCGCCATCAGTTCCACCATTCGGACCCGTTCGCTCGACGCCGTCGAGCAATTTTATGAGGACAACCGAGAGCTCATGGACCTCGACTCCCTCATCGGCGCCTCGTGAGCGCGTCTTCGCCCTCACGACCGCGTCACCACTAGCCCACCGCACGATCGCGTCGTTAGCACGCGCGAACGTCGTCGTTAATCAACGAATCGGTACTCATTCAACCCTCTTCGCCGTCGCCCGCCGCGTCCCGCCGCGTCCCGCGCGCGTCTCAACACCATTCACATCGCGCGATCGTCAAAACGTCCCTCGCGGTCGTTCGCGCGCGCGTCTCCATCGACACGGCGCGAGACGCGATGACGACCACCTCTCGCGTCGAAGACGCCTCCACGGCGTCGGCGTCGGCGTCGCTGTTGCGCGGCGGCGACGCGCGCGCGTCGAGACATCACCGCGGGCCCGCGGTGGACCTCGTCGTCGCGCGCGCGTGTCGCGCGCTCGGTACCGTCGCCGTGGGACTCGGGGCGGCGATGATCGGTGTGCAGGCGTTCGCGTCGTCCTCGGGACGGGAGAGCGCGCGCGGAACGGCGCTCGGGGTGGCGAAAGGGGTGAATTTACTCGTCGGCGAGACGACGTTTCCGCGAACCACCAAACTCGTGCCCACGGATGGTGAGGACGGCGCGTACCAGCGCGCGAGAGAGAATTGGAACCTGTATCACGTCGGTGGGGACGCAGATTTACGACGCGCGCCGGCGTACGATTTCGAAAAGTGGCCGACGAATGAGTTGTCCGAGGCGGTGCTCAAACTGCGCGCCAAGGACGCGGCGGCGTACGACGCGTTCGACGCCGTGCACGTCGAGTTCGATCGATTGAAAGCGGACATGATCAACGCGAGGAAGGACATCGGACCGTCGCTCGGCGCGCTTCACGCGTGGATCAAGGCGAAAGAGGCTGGTGAATCGTCGATGATCACGGCGACGAAGGACGCGTACATCAACTCGCACTGCGGACCGCCGAACGAGTTTGATTCCTTCATCTTGAGCTTTTTGTTGCGCGGACCGAAAAAGTGGGACGTGTTGTTTCTCGATAGAGGCGAACGAGGGGTGAACGCGACGAATTGGAGGCATCCGGAGGCGGTGTTTACGAATAAGGCGTGGGAAAAGCCGTACGTCTTGTATAAAAACACGGCGGCGGTGGTCGGCGAGAGTTTACCGGCGACGTTTTTCATGGTGTCCAAGAACTTTTTGACGCGATTAGACGCGAATTTGAAAGCACAGCCGCTCACGAGCGTCGATTGGTGGTTGAATCGCCTGTGCGAGACGGAGGCGTTGACGTGCTTTTCGTACACCGCGGAGAATTGGTACGACGGGTTGACGTCAGAGCGCAAGAGTCACGCCGTCGAGCCGACGTCGCGCGCACCCATCGTGGACGTCAAGCTCCAACAACTCAGGAACGCGCGAAGACAGAAAGCGATCGCCAAAGATGAAAAGTACAGCGCGGCGGAAGAGGCGATCGAACGCGCGGCGAACGCGAAAGCGAACGCGAAAGCGAACGCGACGAACGCGAACGCGACGAACGCGAACGCGACGACGGAGAGCGCGACGACGGAGAGCAAACTCGGCGCGACGCATCGTCCGGAACTCGTCGCCGCGGACACGCGCGTCCTCGACCGAGACGTCGTCGAGACGCTCATGTAAACGTAGCCGGCGTTCAATCAATTCAATCGCAACGCTAAAAATCTTCATCCGTCTCGTCGTCCCACTCCAGCGGCACCTCCCCTCGCGCCTTCCCCATGATGGTGCTCACGACGATGGGCACGTTCTCCTTAAACTCCGCGAATCCCCAAAACGATCCCTCGCGTCTCGGATCCCAGCTCGCGCTCAGCACGCCGTACGATATGCCGACGACCGCCGCGCCGAACGTCGCCGTCGACGCCGTAAAAAACACCCACGACGGCACATCGATTCCCCTCACCGCCTTGGCGTAGTAAAACGCCGGTCCCGTCGCGAAACCAAAAATCAACGGCGTCCCGCAAAAGACGCCGACGCGCTGCAGCATGCGGTCGGTGACCACTTGCGGAAGTCCCTGCCGCTGCCGCGCGGCGTACTTGGTATCGAACGCGGCGCGCGCCGCCTCCTCTTCGCGCGCCTCGGTCCGCGCCCGCGCGCGAACCTTGGCGAGCTTTTTCGCGTCGTACGCGGACGAGCGCGACGATCGCGCGCTCGATTCGAGG
>Ga0208410_1000704_pt1 | contig 18848 bp, 10 predicted proteins | sample ETN02SmetaG_3_FD_185787 | JGI IMG/M metagenome (GOLD analysis project Ga0208410, IMG submission 185787) | Marine microbial and viral communities from oxygen minimum zone, Eastern Pacific Ocean - ETNP2014F10-02SV257 (SPAdes) (version 2) | ecosystem: Environmental > Aquatic > Marine > Oceanic ... | reverse complement strand
TGACTCTCTTTATAAATTACACCTTGACCTTTAATATCTTTATCAATTGAACGGGCTATAAATGTAGCTCCAGCCCCTAATGCTAAACTAGGTGGATTGAATGGGTAATCTAAGGAACCTACCGGAGTAGATTTTGTTAACTTACCTACTTCTGAAGTTGGTGAATATTGTCCTTTAGTCAAACCGTATATTCTATTATTGAACATTAAAATATTTATATCAACGTTTCTTCTTAAGATATGAATGAAATGATTACCACCGATACTCATAGCATCACCATCTCCAGTAATCATCCAAACAGATAAATTTGGATTTGCCAATTTTGCTCCAGTAGCCACTGCTGGTGCCCTGCCGTGAATTGAATGAAAGCCATAAGTATTCATATAATAAGGAAATCTACTTGAGCAACCAATACCAGACACAACTAAGAAATCTTCTTTAGCTACGCCTAAGTCAGGAAATGTTTTTTGAACAGAATTTAGAATAGAGTAGTCGCCACAACCAGGACACCATTTAATATCCTGATCAGACATAAAGTCTTTTTTCTTTAATTTATCTTTTAATTCAGGCATAATTAACTTTCCTCTATAATTTGTTCAATTTTTTCATAAATATCAGTTGTTGTATAAGGTTTGCCAGATACTCTATTAAAATTAAGAGTATCAATTAAAAATTTACTTCGAATAATTGTTGATAATTGACCTAAATTAATTTCAGGAATTAATATTTTATTAAATTTTAATAAAATCTCAGCCAAATTTTTAGGAAATGGGTTTATATATTTTAAGTTTATATGTGAAACAGGCATATTGTTTTCATTGGCTTTTTGAACTGCAGCCCTGCATGCACCATATGTCCCACCCCAGCTTAATACTAAAAGTTCTCCCTTTGGATTGCCATAAACTTCAAGCTCTGGAATAAAATCTGCAATAACATCTATTTTTTCTTGTCTTAATTTTACCATATAATCATGATTGTCAGCTTCATAGCTTACATTACCTGATACAGCAGCTTTTTCTAGCCCACCTATTCTGTGTTCTAAACCAGGTGTTCCAGGTAATCCCCATTCTCTAGCTAAAGTTTTCTCGTCTCTTTTATAAGGTAAAAATTTCTCATCTTTTGATTTTTTGATAATTTTAGTTTTGATTTCAGGCAGCTTATCTAACTCTGGTAATTTCCATGGTTCTGAGCCATTTGCAATATATCCATCTGAAAGCAAAACTACAGGAACCATAAATTCAAGTGCTATTTTACAAGCCTCAAATGCAGTATCAAAACAATCAGATGCTGATTGTGCAGCAATCACAACTGCTGGACATTCTCCGTTTCTTCCATACATAGCTTGATTTAAATCAGATTGTTCTGTTTTTGTAGGTAAACCTGTTGAAGGCCCTCCTCTTTGAATATTGATGATCACTATAGGAAGTTCAGTAATGATTCCAAGTCCCATTGCTTCACCTTTTAAAGCAATACCAGGCCCACTACTAGCAGTTATGGCTAAATCTCCGGCAAATGCTGCGCCTAAAACACTACATATACCAGCAATTTCATCTTCAGCTTGAAATGTTTTAATTCCATAATTCTTATATTTAGATAAAATATGTAAAATATCACTAGCAGGAGTAATCGGATAACCGCCAAAAAATAAATCTAGTTTAGCCTTATTTGCTGCAGCAATAAGACCTAAGGTTAAACATTCATTACCCATAATATTTCTGTAAGTACCTTTATTTAACTTAGCTTGAGATACTCTATAAGTGGTACGAATAGCTTCAATAGTATCACCATAATTATAACCTGCTTTAAGCGCAATAGTATTTGCTTCTATAATTGCTGGCTTACTTTTAAATTTTTGATTTAAAAATTCAATTGTTGAATCTAGCTCTCTTTCATAAATCCAATACAGTATTCCAAGAGCAAACATATTAGTACTTCTAGATTTCATTTTAGAAGGTAAATCCACATTTTCAAGAGCTGTATTTACTAATTCATTCATATTAACTTTAATTAATTTATATGAATCTAAAGTCCCATCTTCTAATGGATCTGTTTCGTAACTAGCTAAATTAAAATTTTTGTTGGTATAATTAGCTGTATTTGCAATAATCATACCATTAGGCTTTAAATCGTCAATATTAACTCTTAAAGCAGCTGGATTCATTGCAACTAGTACATCTAATTTATCACCAGGAGTATGTATGTCTTGATTACTAAATTGTAATTGAAAAGAACTTACCCCAGCTAAAGTTCCCTGAGGAGCTCTAATCTCTGCAGGAAAGTCTGGAAGTGTTGCAATATCATTACCAAACAATGCTGAATTGGTAGTAAACTGATTACCAGTTAATTGCATACCATCACCCGAATCACCAGCAAATCTTATGGTAATTAAATCAACTTCCTTAGAATTTGTTTCTCTCTTTGCCATCAAATTGTATTTATTAGTTAGATAGCATAATTTACCTATATTCTTTTAAATAAGACAAAAATTATTTTATATATTTAACTATTATTTTTACTTTATTTTTAACAAGATAAAATTTATGACAAATATAAAACTTACATCTTATAGTTCAGGCGCAGGTTGAGCGTGTAAAATTAATCCTAAAGATCTCGGAGAGATTTTAGAAAAGCTTAATAAAACTGAACTCCTTTTAAATGAAAATGTAAAGGGATATCAAACATCTGATGATTGTTCTATTTATCCTATAGATGATCAAAATCTTTTAATACAAAGTGTTGATTTTTTTACACCTATTGTAGATGACCCCTATGATTTTGGAAGAATTGCTGCAGCTAATTCTTTTTCTGATATTTATGCTATGGGAGGAAAGCCAATATTTGCTTTAAATATAACATGCTTCCCAACAGATGATTTACCTTTGGAAGTCCTCCATCAAATATTAAAAGGTGGTCAAGATGTTGCTAATGATGCGGGAGCTCCAATATTAGGAGGCCATAGCATAAAAGATAAAGAGCCTAAATATGGAATGGTAGTTACTGGCTTAGTTAAAAAGGAACAATTAGTAAGAAATGATAATGCTCAAGCTGGAGATTGTTTAATCCTAACTAAACCTATAGGAACAGGCATTATTTCTACAGCAATAAAAAGAGGTAATGCTAAAGAAGATGATATTAATAATATTGTTAAAATTATGACTGATTCAAATGCTAAGGCTGCAAATGCAATGAATCAAGTAGGAGTAAATTCATGTACAGATGTAACAGGCTATGGTTTAATTGGCCATTTAAAAGAAATGTGTGAATCAAGTAATGTTAGCGCTATAATCAATGCAAACGATGTGCCATTAATTAAAGGGTCAAGTGATTATGCTTCCAACAAAGAAAATATTCCTGGTGGGACAAGAAGAAATTATGAATGTTTTAATTCAGTTGTGAATTATCAAACAAATAACCAATCACTAAATGAATTACAGCTATATGATGCACAAACATCTGGAGGCCTGCTAATATCAGTAGCTGAAAATAAAAAAGAAGACTTGATAAATAATTTAAAGAAAGAAAAATGTCTTTCACATAGTGTGATAGGAACTATTGTAGAAAAAGACTCATCACATTTAATTCAAATCAAATAAATAATGAATAACATAATTTATCTTGACAACCAAGCAACAACCCCTATAGACCCTAAAGTTTTGGAATTTATGAATCCTTATTTGCAAGATTCTTTTGGAAATCCTGCTAGTGTAAATCATATTTTAGGCTGGCAGGCTGATGAAGCTGTAGAAATTGCACGAGAAAAAATAGCAAATACTATTGGTGCTCAATCAAATGAAGTTATTTTTACAAGTGGTGCTACAGAATCTATTAATATAGCATTACAAGGATTAATAGATAGTCATATTAAAGGCGGAGATCATATTATAACAAGCAATATAGAGCATAAAGCTGTAATCGATGTGCTAAATGCAATTTCAAAGAAAAATATTGAAGTCTCTTTTATATCTGTTTCAAAAAATGGAATTATAGATACTAATAAAATTAAAAAATATATAAAACAAAATACAAAGTTATGTACAATCATACATGGTAATAATGAAATTGGAACCATACAGCCAATTGAAGAAATTGGAAGATTATGTAAAGATCATAATATAATTTTTCATGTTGATGCAGCACAAACTTTAGGTAAAAGAGAAATTGATGTTAATAAAATGAATATTGATCTTCTTTCAATGTCAGGACATAAAATTTATGCCCCTAAAGGTATCGGAGCACTATTTATAAGAAGAAAAAATCCAAGAATAGAGCTTAAACCTATTTTACATGGAGGTGGTCATGAATACGGCTATAGACCTGGAACATTGCCAGTTCATAATATTGTAGGTTTTGGAACAGCATGCGAAATTTCAATAAAAAATAAAGACGTAGATAATAAACGTATTAATAAAATGAAAAATACATTATTGATTGGTTTGCAAAAAATTTTTCCAGATTTAATAGTAAATGGAGATTTAAAAAATAGATTAGAGGGCAATTTAAATATTACATTCCCAAAATATAGTGCTGAAAAAATAATGATGAAATTAACTAAAATTGCTTGTTCAACAGGATCTGCTTGTTCATCATCTACTCCCACTCCATCACATGTATTATTAGCCTTAGGTTTAAAAAAAGAACAAATAAATAGTACAATTAGGTTTGGTATTGGAAAATTCAATACAACAGAACAAATTCATACTGTAATTGATATGTTTAATGAAAAATTAAAAGGTAAATAAAATGAGTCAAATAAATAAAGATGAGGTTATATCAGTTTTAAAACAATGTTACGATCCAGAAATACCAATTGATTTATGGAACCTAGGATTGATTTATGATATAAAAATTAAAAATAATAATATAGATATAATTATGTCACTTACAACACCAGGCTGTACAATGGGGCAATATATGGCTGATGATATTAAATCAAAATTAGAACAAATTAATAGTGTAGAAAATGTAGCTGTAGAAGTTGTATTTGACCCCCCATGGCAACCTGAAATGATGACTGATGAAGGTAGACAGAAACTAGGTTTTTCTCCAACTGAAAATACAAAAAAATCAGAAAAAAAAGATTGGGAGTAAAATGAAAACTATCATATTAGATGACTTTTTAAGTCAAGGAATTTTGATTGAAAAAAAATTTAGGGAAAAAGTTGATAATATAAGTTGGGAAGACTATAATGATGATAATGTCCTAATCAAAGGATGTAGTCAAGCAACTATCCCAACTTGGGCCTATCTTATAATTACAGCAAAATTAGTAGAACATGCTAAAAATATATATTATGGCGATATTAAAAGTGCTGTAAAAATTCACAAAAAATAAAAACCTCGTTATTAAAATTGATTTTATAGACTGGTTGGTCGGTTTTTCTTGCAAATAAAATTAATTTATAACTAAATTAGACTACTTAGTCGGTTTTATAAAATTTAGGAAATAAAAATTATGAAAATTTGTGTTTTAGTAAAACAAGTACCAGATAAAAATGATGAAATTAAATTGAATTCGGAAAATTTATCTGTTGATAGAAGTAATTTTAACTTCGTAACTAATGAAAGTGATAATTACGCTGTAGAAGAAGCTCTACTTATTAAAGAAAAATTACAAGGTGAAGTTGTAGTATGTAGCTTTGGTAATGAATCTGCCATACAAGTAATTAAAGATGCCTTATCAAAGGGTGCAGATAAAGGAATATTCATTGAAAATGACACTAATGATGAATATGATATTTTAAATACATCAAAAATATTTAATAATGTCTTAAAAGATGAAAATTTTGATTTGATTTTATCTGGCTTACAATCAGATGATATAGGAAACGGGCAACTTGGAGTGCTATTAGCAGAACACCTAAATATGAGCCATGGATCATTAGTAATGGAAACGGATATATCTGATTCTACTAAAATAAAGGTAAAGCGTGAGCTTGAAAATGGTTGGTTTCAATGGTCAGATTTAGATTTACCATCATCTTTAACAATACAGTCTGGTATAAACAAACCAAGATATGCATCATTAAGAGGTATCATGATGATGAAGAAGAAACCAATCAATACAATTAAATTATCTGAAATTGATACTGGCGCTAATAAAATAGATAATTTAAAATCTATGTATATACCACAAAAAACAAAAGAAACTGTAAAAATAGAAGGCTCTGCTGATGAAGTAGCAGAAAAATTACATAATATTTTAAAAAATGAATTGGGATTAATATGAAAATTTTAGTTTTTATACAAGTAGATGATAATAAAATAAATAAAATGTCATTAGAAGCATTGAAATGTGCTCAAGGTTTAACTTCTAATGTAACTGCTATTACATTTCATGAAGGTGCAGCAAATGAATTATCAAATTATAATCTAAATGAAATCATTTTGGCTAAAAATGAAAACTTAAATAGCTATAGTCCATTACACTATGCTAAAGCATTAGAAACACTAATTGATGATAGTTGTAACGCTATATTGTTCGCTCATACATATGAAACAAGAGATTGGGTTCCAAGGTTAAGTGTTAGAACTAATTATCCTTTTATATCTGACTGTATTGATTTGAAAAATGAAAATGATTCATTAATTATTACTCGTCAAACATATCAAGGAAAATTAAATAATGACTTTCAACTAAATTCCAATGTATTTTGCTCTATTCAGTCTGGTTGTTTTAAAGCTGACGATTTAGAAAGTGGAACTACGCAAGTAAACACAGTTGAAGTAGAACTATCTGACGTAGCAAATACAATTAGAGCTGAAGAAAAATTTAAAGAACAAAAAGGTGGTGTAGATTTAACTGCAGCAGATTTAATTGTATCTGTTGGAAGAGGTATTGCAAAAGAAGAGAACATTCCTTTAGCAGAAGAATTAACAACCTTGTTAAATGGAGAACTTGGATCATCTAGACCAATTGTTGATTATGGATGGCTACCTCATGATCGTCAGATTGGCTCATCAGGGCAAGTAGTAAGCCCTAAATTATATTTTTCTCTTGGAGTATCTGGAGCTATTCAACATCAAGTAGGTATGAAGGGTTCAGATAAAATTATGGCTATCAATAAAGATGGAAATGCCCCAATATTTGAAATTGCTGACTACTCAGTAGTAGGTGATCTGTTAGAAATTGTTCCAAAATTAATTGATAAAATCAAGGAAAGTTAATTCCCTTCTTTTATTATTACAATTTTATTAACTTTCTCCTGTGTTTTTATAGAAATGAATTTTAGAGAGAAATAATAATGGTTGATGGTCATCAATACGAATACGCTCCTCCTCATGAAGTGTCAATTTTCTTTTATTTAATTGCGCTATTAGCATTACTATACCTTATATATAATCTAAGACGCCTTTTTACAATTCAAGTTGGTAAAGATGAGCTTCATAAAACCAATGTATTAACCCAAATGTATACAGCGCTTACATTTGGAGTAGGTCAAAAAAAAGTTTATTCAAAACGTTTTACATATGCTTCAATAATGCATTTTTTGATAGGTTGGGGCTTTATGGAATTGGTATTTGCAACAACTGTAGATTTTTTTGCTGCAAGAAAATGGTTTTTAAATTATCTACCAGAATTTGATACCCCATGGTTCGCATGCTTAAATGATACAGGCGGTTTAATGCTTACTGTTGGGCTAATTATGGCATTGTATAGAAGGCATATAAATAAGCCAGACCCCCTACCTCACACAACAACCACAGGTCGTGGAAATCTATTTGGTGATAGTGGGATTTTATGGTTTCTTTTATTATTATGTCTAGGAGGTTTTTTATCTGAAGCAGCTCGTTTATCTATGGATAAACCAATAACAGCTCATTTTTCTTATGTCGGTTATACAATATCTCATTTTTTACCTGATTCTGTATGGTTAGTACTTGAAAGAAAAATATGGTGGTTTCATGCTATTACATCATTATTATTTTTATCAGTACTTCCAATGACAAAAATGTTTCATGTAATTGCATCTGTTACAAATATATTCTATACTAATTTAATTAAAAGAGGTCAAATCAGACCTATGCATGTATCTCAAATACTTGAAGATCCTGATGCTGATATAGAAAATATTTCTTTAGGTGCAAATAAAATTAGTGATTTTTCTTGGAAACAATTATTAGATGCTGTGGCGTGTACTGAATGTGCGCGTTGCACAACTGTATGCCCTGCATCTAGAACAGATAAACCTTTATCGCCAATGAAAATTATTACAGATGTTAGACAAAAATTATATGCTGATACTTTAAATCTAAATAATTATGATGGTGCGCTTGTGGGGGGACTTATTTCTGAAACTGAATTATGGTCATGCACTACTTGTGGGGCATGTATGGAAGAATGTCCGGTACTAATTGAACATGTACCAACTATTACAGATATGCGAAGGCATTTAGTTCTCTCTGAAGGTAAACCACCAGAACAATCAAGTGAAAGCCTAGAAAAAACTATGCAAAATGGTAACCCATGGGGAATGCCTCAACATGAAAGAACAAAATGGGCAGATGATTTTGATTTAGAATTACCCACATTAGCTGATAAAAAAGAAGTGGATGTATTATATTGGGTTGGATGTGCGGGCTCTTATGATCCACGTAATCAAGGCATTGCTAGAGATCTAGTCAAAATATTAAAAAATGCTAACATAGATTTTGCTATATTAGGTAAAGAAGAAACCTGTACAGGTGATTCTGCTAGGAGACTTGGAGATGAATATTTATTTGAAACTCTTGCTAATCAAAATATAGAAACGCTGAATAAATATAAATTTAACACTGTAATCACAGCATGCCCTCACTGCTTTCAAGTAATTGCGAAAGAATATAAAGATTTTGGTGGAGATTATAATGTTGTACATCATTCAGAATATATTCAAAAACTGATTGATGAAGAAAAAATAAAAGTTTCTAAAAACCTTGATGGAACAATTACATATCATGATGCATGCTATTTGGGTCGTTATAATGATATATATGAAGCTCCAAGAACAATCATTGAGTCTTTGTTAAGTGATAGTGGTGAAATTGTTGAAATGAAAGATAATAAATCAGGTAGCCTATGTTGTGGTGCAGGTGGTGGAAATATGTGGCATGAAATTACTGAGGGTGAAAGAATTAATATAAAACGATTTGAACAAGCGGTAGATACACAAGCAGATACTGTTGCAACGGCATGCTCTTTTTGTGCTATTATGATGGAAGATGCTAAAAATGTAACTGGAAATGAAACTACAATGCAAACTTTAGATGTTGCAGAATTAGTTGCAAAATCAATAGAATAAAATGGATTATATCCTTTCATATTTTTATAAACTTTCTGAGCCTAGACAAACCTTTGCTATTTTAATGATGGGCTGTGCAGGGTTTATCATTCTTATCTTAGCAATAAAAAGATGGTTAATCAATAGGTGATATAGGTCACAACTATTAGATTCAATCATTATTATTTTTTTATTGATAAAAAACAAAATAATATTTAATTTGTGTTACTAATCTGTTAAAAGCGCAAAAATAGGCTATTTTGTGTCTGTTTTTGTTGTAATTGAGATTAATTCTCTTTTAATTTTAACTGTTAAAATTGACAAAATAAAACAATAAACAATAATCTCTAAGGAGGAAATTATAATGAAACGTTTTATGTTTATTACATTGCTTGCCTCTTTTGGTTTGCTTCTAGCTCAAGATGCAGCTGGTACCTATAAATTAACTGGTACTAATGTAAGATATACGAGTTTAGCAAGACAAACTACTGTAGCAAGTATTTCGGATGCATATGGATTTGGTGTTAATACACCAGTTTCAGTAATTCCGATTAACTCTGGTTTCTTCCAACTTCTAAATGGTCCATTTAATGAGGACAACCTTGAATTAGGTGGTGCTTTTTTAAATGTAACATTTAAAGAAGATGGAACAGGAACTGTTAACGAAGGTAGTTATTATCCAACAACTGAGTTAGATGAAGAAACTTGTACAACAGCTGGTACAGTATTACCAATTACTGATGAATTAGTTTATACTTCAAATTTATCTCCAGCTAACTATGTTCAAACTGTAAATGCTATTGGTGTGCCTTCTTTAAGTGCATTCCAAGGTGGATTTATTGGTGGTATTTCACTTTCACAAAGTGAAGAATTAGACTTCTTTACTTTTGGACAAAGTGCTGGTGCTTTAGGTGCTTGTGGTGCTGGATTCTATGCTGATGGAACTCCATGTGATGCAAGTTTACCAGGTAACGATTGTGCTATTTATGAAGCTTGTGCTTCAGCTGGTTATGTATCTAAAGGTCATGACATAGAAACTGTTCCAGGTAATGGTGTTAGAGATATGTATGTTGAATGGCATGCTATTGATGGACCTTTATCTCAAAGTGGTTTTGGTGATGAACCTCTAGATCCATGTGAAGATGGTCTATGTGTTGCTAACGCAAATGAATCACAATGTTTTGAACTTGATCCTAACACTGGTGGTGTAATTCCTTCACCTGCTTGTACTGATTCAGAAGAAGCTTTAGATAGAGTTTTTGGTGTTCCTTACTTTGGAACAACTGCAATGAATCCTGAATGTGGTTTTAACCAAGATATTCTTGGTGATGCTGCAACTGTTGGTGGTGCTTTAGGTGGCGGTGTTGCTGGTGCTTGTGAAGCAGGCATGCAAGGTGATGCTGATGGCAATAACTATCCAGATGTTTTTGATGGTTGTGTTGCTTTACAACAAGGTTATAACTTACCAGGTGATGAAGCTGCAACAGCGGCTTTTATTGGTGCTTGTACTCAGCTTGGTTTTGATGATGCACAATGTGCTGAGTTAGCTGTTTTAGCTCAAATGGCTGTTGAAGCAACAACTATTTGTTATAATCTTCAAACACACGATTTTTATCCTGCTAGTGACGCTTCTGAATGTACAGACGGTTACTTCTTTACTACTATGAACTGGGACTGTTATGGTCTATTAGCTTTAACATATGATGCAGCAGCATTATGTAGCGCAGCTGCAGATGCATGGGTTGCTGATTGTGTATGGGGTGACAGTGCTGGAAGAAACTTCTACTTAATGGCAGCAGACTTTACAACATGGGGTGGTTTCTTTACATGGAACGCTTTACAATATAGTCAAACTGGTAGTGTAGATTTCTTAGTTTCTGATGGAACTTATGATTTTGATCCTGCTTGTATGGGTGATGGTGACTTCAGTGATTGTGGAGGTCGTTTAAGTATGGTAATGGATCCATTATGCGTACCTGAATTCCAGGTAAGAGAAGTATATATTGATTTCGATGAAATCGAAGAATGCGCACATAACGGTGATGTTACACTTGATGACGTTGTTAATATTCTTGATGTAGTTAATTTAGTTCAAGCTATCTTAGGTCTTGAAGAATTATCTGACAACCAAACTTGTAACGCTGATATCAACTCAGATGATATTATTAATATTCTTGATGTAGTTGGTATTGTTCAAGCTATCTTAGGTAACAGAGGAATCGATGCAACAGAAATTCAAATTTTCAATAATGAAAATTCTGTAAGCATAGAGTCTAATGGTTATGTAGGAGCAGTTCAAATGACTTTAAGTCATGGTGAAGATTTCATGATTGAATTAACTGACGATGCATTTATAGCTGAATATAATACTGAAGGAAATACAACAACTCTTATGATTGTTGCTCCTGAAAGTAAAGAGCTATTTACTGCAGTTGGTAATTTTGAAATCGTTGAAACTTTAGCTGCTAACAGCAATGACTACGTAGATGTAGTTAATCCAGAAGTTATTTCTTTAGGTTCTGCTTATCCAAATCCATTTAACCCAACAACAAGCTTTGAGCTTTCAGTTGGTAATGCAGGTCATGTAACAATGAATGTATATAATGTGATGGGTCAAGTAGTAGAAACTTTAGTTAATAATACTATGGATGCTGGCAACTATAATATTACATGGGATGCAGCTAACTTCTCAAGTGGTATGTATGTAGTTAAAGCTGAAACTGCTAATGGTCTTGCTTCTCAAAAAGTAATGCTTGTAAAATAGTAGTTTAAGGCTAATTTTAGCCTAAAATATTAAAAAACCCCCATATTTCTGAATAGGAATTGGGGGTTTTTTATTTTTGCATAATTTGTGTTAAATTCACGCTGTTCTTTTAATAGAATACTATATTATATGATAAAACGAATTTTAATATTATTTTGCATTGTAAATCTTTGTTTAGCAGTAGCTATCAGAGGTAAGGTGTACGATGAAAATAATGGAAATCCTCTAATCGGTGCAAATGTTTACTTAGAAGACACATCCTTTGGAGGTAGTTGTAATGTTGATGGTCAATATATTATTACTGATATTCCAAATAATCAAACTTATACTATCGTTGTAAAATATCTAGGATATGAAAAATTCACTAAAGAAATCACTCTAAATAATAATGAAGTATTTGATTTAGATATTCCACTCACACCAACTAATATTAAAGTAAAAGCAACTGAAATTGTTGGAAATGCAAAAGCTATTAAAGATAAGATTACAAATTCAGTAGCAACAAAAGAATTAATTTCGTCTGAAAGAATTCAAGTTGAAGCTAGTACTAACCTAGGCTCTTATTTAAAAGGATTAAAAGGTGTAGACTATACTGCATCAGGTATGGATAGTTATTCTATATCAGTGAGAGGTTTTAATAGTAGTTTTAGTTCTAGATTACTGACTTTAACAGATGGTAGAGTAGCTAATATCCCTGCTTTAAGAGTAGTATCATATAACACCATACCACAATCACAAGATGATATTGAAAAAATGGAAGTTATTTTAGGACCTGCAACTGCATTGTATGGCGCAAATGCACATAGTGGTGTCGTGAATATTGTTTCAAAAGCACCATCTGTTTCAGAAGGTTTTTCTCTTCATGCAAGTGGAACAAGCGATGAGAGACAACTTAGAAAAATAAATGGTCGATATGCAAAAAAGATGAATGATCATATTAGCTTTAAACTCTCAGCCTCATATCTAAATGCTTATGAATGGGAATATATAGCCGAAGATGAATGGAAAAATCATCAATACACGTGGATAGGTGCTCCTAATAGAACCGTTGATGGAAAAGATAATAATCCTTGGAATGAATTTGCTTGGGATGATTCAGTTCCTGCAAATTGGGAAAATATTAAAGAAGTTGTAAAATCAAATGGATGGAATATTGAACAATATTGGAATGATTTAAATGGTGATGGCATCTATCAAGAAAATGAATTTATAGGTCAGCCAGGTACAGAAGGTGGCTGGGATACAAAAACTAAATATTATTGTAGAGAATATAATGGGGATGATTGTATAGATCTAATTTTAATAGGTAATGGTGAAGGTATGGATACCGGTGATCCTGATGATGATGGTATAATGGGAGAAGATTGGGTTAATGGGTATGATGATGATGGAGATGGACTTATTGATGAAGATTATTTTGAAGCAGATGGTATTGATAATGATGGAGATGGAATTATTGATGAAAATATAGATGATGAATATGACTTATCTTATGATGGAATGGATAATAATGGTAATGGTCAAGTAGATGAATCATGGGAGTACGACCATGATGGAGATGGAACAAGCAATTGGGGAGAAACATTAGATTCAGATTTAAAAATTATAATTTATGAAGGAAGAAAAGAACAAGAATTAAATGGTGAGGAAAATCCTTGGTATTATGTAGATGGGCAAGTAGCTACAGATGATCATATACGAGGTGACTATATTTGGGATGAAGATGAGTTTACTATTTTATTTGATGTATTTACTAAAGATTATGGTAATGATGGAATAGCTGGAGACTATTTTGTAGATGAAGGTGGAAATAATACTTATGAAGTTGGAGAGCCAACACTATCATTTGGAGGTCACCTTGATTATGGTTTAGATGGAGTAAATTACACCTTTGATGAAGGTGAAGGTGATGGCATTTGGCAACCAGGTGATGCATGGGTAGATTATAATAATAATGGTATTGTAGATGGAGAGGATGAATATAACTTTAATTATCAATTTGATGCTAATGATGATGTGTGGCCACCTCCTAATGGACAATGGGATTTAGGTGAATACTATGAAGATTGGGGACAAGATGGAATAGCAGGTACATTTGATGCAGGTGAAGGAAATGGTTTAGACCCAATAGATTCAAATGAGTTAGATGGAAATTACGATACAGGAGATGGATGTTATGGATGTAATAGTGATGAACTTTCATTGATTGATAGATTTCAACAAATATCAGATAATAATGGAGATTTATTAAATGATTATCCTGATTTTGAAATTGATAATAGAAAAGTAGAAGGAAGAATTGATATAAATGGAATTCCTTTCTTAGGGATGGATGATTTAGATATTACTCTTCAATCTGGTTATTCTTGGTCTAAATCACAAGTAGTAACTGGTGTAGGAAGATATTTATTAGATGGTTGGGAATACAAATTTAATCAATTAAAAATGAGTTATAATAATTGGTTCTTCCAAACTTATTTAAATAGTAGCTATTCTGGTGACACCAGAGGTTATTTAAGGGGAGATAAAATTACAGATTTATCTACTAACAGAGCTTATCAAATTCAAAATACATTTGAAATAAAATCTTTAGATACAGATGTAACATGGGGAATAGATTATTTTAGAACTAATCCTGTTACTAAAGGAAGTATATTAAATGATGGTCCTAACGGAAGAGATGAAAATGGAAATGGGATTATAGATGATGAAGCTGAATTTGATAATCCTGTAGCAAACGAAGGAGGACTATATTTTCAATCTTCTTCTAAATTAACAAAATTATTGAGTGATAAATGGGAAATGGTATTAGCTGCACGTTTAGATTATCACGACCAGTTAAAAGAAGAAGGTTTGCAATTTGGGCCAAAATTTGGCCTAATGTATGATCCACATCCAACAGAATCTTGGAGACTTACTTTTGGGCGAGCTTTTAACACTCCTACTACTACCCAGTTATTTACAAATTACTATATTTATGACTATAGAATATTTAATGTATTTTTAAGAGGAAATAAAGATGGAACTGAATATGTAAGAGTTAATGAAAATACTAATATCAGTCAACCGATGTATTATGATGCAAATGGAGATGCTCAATTTTATGGAAGCTATAATTTTGGAGATAATTATATAGAAAGAATACAGGATATGCCATATTTCTTCCTTTATGATACATTTGAAGGAGTTCCTTCTGATTGGATCCCTTTAGATACTACAAATTTCTTAGTTTATATTCCTGAGCCTAATGGAGATGGACATATTATAAAACCAAAGGATGTTAAAAGCGGAGAACGTTATATTCCTAATATGCCAGCAATTAAATCTGAAAAAATAAATAGCTTTGAAATAGGATACAAAAAAATATTTGATTTTGGTGCAATTATGGCAATAGACTATTATGTTAATCAGTATTCAGACTTTTTTAGTCCAGCTACTTTTATAACTCCTACAGTTATATATAGATACAACTCAGATGGTACAGAAGCAACAGTTGATAATTTTGAATTTGCAGGATTTATTCCTGGTAATGAAAATGGTGCAAACCCACCTTATTCAACAGGCTGGAATGGCTTAGATGATGATGGGGACTGGGATGTTTGGGCTAGTGACTTTGGTTGGGACCAAGATGATAAAGATGGCGATGGCGATCCTAGAGATCCAGGAGAATGGGGATTTGTTGATTTAGAAACTGGTGAAACTTATACTCCAGCACAGTTAGGATTTGATGGTCAAGGTTTACCATGGATTTACTCAGATGCATCAACTAATCAGTATGGAATAAATTATAATCTTCTTGATAAAGTAGGAATTGATGAATGGAGCCCTCAAGAGGGAATGGCAGAATATGAATGTGACAGTTATCCTTGTAGCTCAAATAATGTGCAAGGAAGAGCAACAAGTCCACCAGAAATTATTTTAGGTGTTTTAAATTATGGAAATGTTTGGACTCAGGGTATAGATATGGCATTTACTCAAATCCTAAGTGAAGAAATGTTCTTTACTGGAAATTTTTCATGGTATAACACAACAGAATTTTATAATGAATTAACTAGAAGAAATGATCCAATTAATGCTCCAAAATTTAAATGGAATCTTAATTTTAATTATAAAAATGATAAGTATGGCATGTTATCTGTTGGCTATAGACATGTTGATCAATTCGAATGGCAAGATGGAATTTGGTCAGGGATAATAGGCCCTTACAATCTTTTTGATATTCATTATAAATATGAATTTAATGACTATCTATCTACTTCAATTTCTTGTTTAAACGTATTTAATGATGTCCATAGAGAAATAGTTGGTGGCGCTAAAATGGGACGTCAAATTGTAATGAGATTTTCTACAGGATTTTAATGATGAAAAATTATCTTATACTTACAATATTTTTGGTTCTAATTATTGTTTCTTGCGAGAAATCTGAAGATAACAATGAACAAACAGGTATATCTACTATAACTATCCTATATCCAGAAGATGGCACAGAAATAACATGTGAAGAATGTACAATTGAAATTATTTCTATAATAGAAAACAAAGAATCTTCAGATCTCGCATATATATTAATAAATGACAATATAATAAAAAGTGGTTTATCAGATACGTTAATAGCCCATTATCAACCTCCTTCAGATTGGAACCAAACTGTAAATATTGAAGCTCGTATTGTAAATTTCTTAGAAGATGACAATATAGAAATACTAGCTTCTGATAGTAATACCATCAATATCAATAGTATAGATACAGACCCTCTTACCTCTGACCCTGTTTTTATGAATGTTAATGACCAATTTAGTATGATGAGATTTCCTGTCACTAATAGAGAGTTTATTGATTTTCTAAATTCAAATCAATATCTAGAAGTTGAGCTTGTAGATGTTTTATGGGGTGATGAAAATGGCAATAATTATGGAGATCCAAGCCTATGTCATGATAGAGACGTTGGTGATCAATATGAACCTACAGAATGGTGGTATGTTAATGTAAAAGCAACATTTGGAAACCAAGATATTCCATCAGGAAATTATAGCGTATATAAAAATGGATATAATATTTATGATACCAATGCTGACTATAGTAATCAAGGTGGAAAGATCCAGTATGATTGTCAAACTCAAACCTTTTTTCTACCAAATGAAGAAGATGGAAGTGAATCAATATACCTTAATCATCCTGTAACAGGTGTTACATGGATTGGTGCTAATATTTATGCAAATCACTTTGGCTGGAGCATACCAACTCTTGAACAATGGGAGCTAGCAGCAAAAAATAATTATGATTGGGATTATCCATGGGGTAATACGATAAATTCAAATTATGCTAACTATAATAATACTACAACTACACAAATTGGTTATTATAATGGGTTAGGTGAATTAAATTTAAGTTTGAGTGCATTTGGAATATATGATATGGGTGGAAATGTTTGGGAGCATACAAATTCATCATCTGTTCCAGAGGTTTATTTTAAAACGGGTGGAGCTTTTGATAGTGATACTACGCAACTAAAAATTGGATATACTGGCTATAGTATTTTTGATCAAGTATCTAATAATACAGGATTTAGATGTGTTACTGATATTAATTACCCCTCATCTCCTGCATCTGGATGTATTGAAGAAAATAAATGTAATTATGATATGTTTGCTCAAGAATCAAATAATTGCTATGATGATGATTGCTTAGGAATTTGTGGCGGTGATGCACAAGAATATGAATTTTATCAAGACCAAGATGGTGATGGCCTTGGAAATCCAAATATTTCAGAAATACAATGTAATGAGCCTGAAAGTGGTTGGTGTGACAATTCCGATGATTTAGATGATGATTGTGCTTCATCAGATATAAATCAAGATAATATAGATTGTAATGATATTTGTTTTGGAGAAGCTTATATTGATGGTTGTGGAAATTGTGTTGGCGGCGATACAGGAGAATTAGAATGTAATGAAGATTGTAATGGTGTAAATGGTGGAAGTGCAGATTGGGATAATTGTGAAGTTTGTTCTGGTGGTGACACAGGTTTAGAACCAAATCAAGATTTAGATTGTAATGGTGTATGTGCCCCATCTACTCCTCAAGGACAAGAAGATCTGGATAATGGTTTGCAATATGGAGCATATATTGATGATTGTGAAAATTGTGTTGGTGGTGGAACAGGCTTAGAAGAAAATTATGCTGATGTAGGGTGTGGTTGTGAAGAGCCTGCAGCAGAATATTACTGTCTAGATAATAATGGAAATGGTTGCTGTGATTGTGGAAATGATTCTGACGGAGATTGGGATCAATGTAACCCAGATATAGATTCAGAATTGGTTTGTGAAGATGAATTATTAGATAATTATATTGGCACTATTTTAGGCTGTTCAAATGAAAATGCTCAAAATTGGTATTGTGATGAAGAAATTAATGACTGTATTTCATTTGGAGTAAATACAATTCCTCCATGTAATTTTATAGATGATGGTAGTTGTATTGTTTATGGTTGTTCTGATCCTATAGCAGATAATTATTGGGATGAAGCAACGGAATGTGATGATGGGAGTGCAGATAATTGCTGTCAATATACAACTCCTTTACAACTTTCTTTTGGATCTGTAGATTCAGATTCTGGAACAATGGAAATTAATATTACTGTACCAGAATATGAAGATGATGCAAATTATATCTATGGATTTCAATTTAATATTGATGGAACTACTTTAACATCAGCTTCAGGTGGATTAGCTGAAGATGCAGGTTTTACAGTTTCAGTTGGAGGAAACCTGGTTCTTGGTTTTTCATTTAGTGGTACTTACATTGGTGCAGGTTCAGGAGTATTGACA
>Ga0208410_1000703_pt1 | contig 18874 bp, 19 predicted proteins | sample ETN02SmetaG_3_FD_185787 | JGI IMG/M metagenome (GOLD analysis project Ga0208410, IMG submission 185787) | Marine microbial and viral communities from oxygen minimum zone, Eastern Pacific Ocean - ETNP2014F10-02SV257 (SPAdes) (version 2) | ecosystem: Environmental > Aquatic > Marine > Oceanic ... | reverse complement strand
TTTTATCAATCTTCAAAAAAGAGCTTATTGATGTTTTAAGAGATAGAAGGACTTTAATGTTCATGGTTGTAATTCCTATATTAATTACACCGTTGTTAGTTATTGGCTCCATAAAATTTCAAGAATATCAAAATAAAAAGTCTGAAGAGAAAATTCTAAACATTGCTTTTATTAATGATTCTGAAGACTATTTAATAAAAAAATTACTATCAGATCAGAAAGGGGTAAAAGTTATTGAAGATGTTATGCTTGATAGTCTAGAATCATATATTAAATCAGATTCACTGCAAGGTGGATTGTATATTGGTAAGGATTTTCTGAGCAACATTAATTCAAATTCTTCCGGCTCGGTAAAAATTTATTATAAGTCCTCTGATCTAATGAGTAAATCAAAAAAACGAATGCGGTCAGCATTAGAAAATTATAAAAATGATATAGTATCTAAACGTTTAGAAAAATTAAAATTTGATGAGCGTTTGTTAGAGCCTTTAGAAATTATAGATGTCGATATGGCTACTGCTAAAGAAACACTTGGTAAGGCAATCGGAGGTTTTATACCTTACGTTTTAGTGATGTTCATTTTTCTTGGTGCGATGTATCCTGCTATTGATTTAGGAGCCGGCGAAAAAGAAAGAGGATCTTTAGAGACATTGCTTTCTTCACCAGCAACAAAATTTGAAATTACAATGGGCAAATTATTAGTGGTGTCTTTGACTGGATTGGTTTCTGGTCTTATTTCAGTTTTAGGTATTTCTTCTTCATTATTTTTTATTGATAAAATACCAGTTCAAATACAAGAAACTATCCTTGAGCTAATTAATCCATTTATGATTGGCTCAATTGTTATTCTAATGATACCTATTGCTATATTTTTTGCTTCTATGCTCTTATCCATATCCTTTTATTCTCGTTCATTTAAAGAAGCACAAAGTTTGATGGGACCCTTGAATATGGTTATAATAGTTCCTCTGTTTTTAAGTCTAGGACCTGGAATGGAAATGGATCACGCTACAGCTTTGATGCCTCTTATTAATGTAGGTCTGTTAACTAAAGAAATTTTAGCGGGGTCTGTTGAATTAATATATTTTATTGAGACTTTATTTTCTTTGCTCTTTTGTGCTGCAATAGGAATTTGGTTTTCTGTTTATTGGTTTAAAAAAGAAAATACTATTTTTAGAGTATAGTACTAGTTTTTTAGCTTTCTAAAATATTTTCCACATATCATTCTAGGGAGGCATTTAAAATGATAAAAAAAAGTATCTTTATTTTTTTGATTCAATTTCTAACACTTGTTTATTGTCAAGCTATCAGTATTGGTGGTCAAACATTAAATATAGGAATGGATAAAAAAGAGGCATTAGATCTAATGCGCAATTTTCTAGAGCCTTATAATTTAAAAACAGAAAAAGAAAATTTTTGGTTGAAAAATAATGATCAAATTGTTGGAGCAATGGGTTTTGAAGATGAGAGGTTAAGCTATGTTACTACTAATTGGGATGACGAAATTGATTATTTGAATTCAATTGAAATGTTTAACACACTATATAAAGTATTAAAAAGTACCTTTGGTACTCAGTATGATGGTGATATAATCCTCGAGCTTGAAGAAATAAATGAACCAAACCTTCAAAAGTTTGGTATTAGTATTCATTCTCAAGACGGCCGTAGTGTGAGAATTAAAAGAGAAAATATTAGCCTAGAAATCAAACAAATTGCTCAAAAGCTATAATATTAATTATTCAAAATTTTTACTATAGTTTAACTTTTTCTGAGCTGACCTTTGTAGGTGAAAGCCTAATCGAGTAACAAAATCTGTATAGTCTTTTTTCTCTTTTGGTGACCAAACTACCTCAGATAAAGCGTATAATCTAGGGAGTAACATATATTCAGCTTTCTTAGTTGTTTGAACATATTCTGTCCATAAGTTTGCTTGCCCTCCAAGTATGAGATGTCTTTTATCAGAATCAATTTTATCAGGAATCGGTTCAAAATCATATACCTTGGAAAGAGGTAAGTATCCACCAATAGCTAGCGGTTCTTTATCATTATCTTCTAATTGATAGTAGTCAAGATAAACATTCGTTGTTGGAGACATTATAACTTCATGCCCTTCATTTGCAGCTTCTATTCCGCCATCCATTCCTCTCCAACTATGAACAATAGCATTTGGAGCTAACCCTCCTTCAAGAATTTCGTCCCAACCAATTAGCCTTTTATTATATTTTATTAGAACTTTTTCTATTCTTTTAATAAAATAACTTTGAAGTTCATCTTCGTTTTTTAATCCTTCAGAATTAATTCTTTTTTGACATTTTTTACATTTAGACCATCTCTCTTTGGGACATTCATCTCCTCCGATATGAATATATGGTCCTGGAAAAATTTCTGAGACTTCTTTTAAAACTTCTTCTAAAAATTGGAAAGTCTCTTCATTGCCAGCGCAGAAAACTTCTTTATGTATTCCCCATACAGTCTCTGGTGAATGAGGTCCTCCAGTACATGATAGTTCTGGATATGCAGATATCGCCGCAGTTGCATGGCCAGGCATTTCAATTTCAGGTATTATTGTGATGTAACGCTCTTTGGCATATTCAATGACTTCTTTTATTTCTTCAATTTCATAAAAGCCTCCGTATTTTGATCCATCAAATTTGTGAGGTTTATCATTATAATGACCGATTAAGGTCTCTTTTCTAAAAGCAGCTGTCGATTTTAATTTAGGGAATTTCTTTATTGGGATTCTCCAGCCTTGATCTTCTGTTAAATGCCAATGAAAAATATTCATTTTATGTGAGGATATAATATCAATACAGCTTTTAATAAAATCTAAGGGCATCATATGTCTTCCAACATCAAGCATTAAACCTCTCCATTTAAAACGTGGATGATCCTTTATCTCCAAGCCTTGCATTGTAGAGGACTCTTTTAAAGCATGAATTTCAAGAATCTGGAGGAGGGTCTGAACTCCATAAAATAATCCTTTATAATCTGAGCTAATTAACTGGATTCCATCTTGACCTATATCTAGGTTATAGGCCTCTTCATCCATAGCCAATGAATCATTTATTTTAATATATATATTTAAATATTCGTTTTTTTCTTCTTCTTGATGCCTACGTAGACCAAATTTTGAAAATTTATTGGTAAAATAAGTCACAATTTTTTTTAGTGAGTCGTCTTTTTTATCAAATTCAATATCTATTGTTTTAGCGAACGGGAAATTCAAATCTAGTTTTTTTATTGACGATGGCGTAGGAATCAAACCGAGCTCTTTAAAATTATTTGATTGAATTTTCATAATTACCTTTTGAGTATCTGAGAATAAATATTTTCTCTTATTAGAATATTTCCAATTTAAGAGTCTTTTTTCTTATTTGTTGTCAAAGAATGTTAAATATGTGCCTAATTTTAGTTATGGGCTTGATTGATAAGTTACTTTTGTTATGCAATTAAATTTAAACCTAGGCGACTTTTATGCTATTTTAACAGCACTCTGCTGGTCATGTGGTGTAATCTTTTTTGAAATTGCAGGAAGAGTACTAAATAGTTTGCAAATTAGTCTTCTAAAGAACATTGTTGGCGTGCTAGGGTTCATCTCTTTTATAATTTTACAGGGAGATCCTTTTCCAGATTTCATAGGACAAGAGTATTTCATTCTGATAATTAGTGGAATTATAGGTGTCGCAATTGGAGACATTTTTTTTCTGGCTTCTTTAAGAAGAATTGGATCTAGTTTAAGCGCAATAGTAAGTACCGGGTACACAATATCAATATTTATTCTTGCTTTTTTAATGTTTGGTGAAGTTATATCATTTATTTCATATTTAGGTGGAGTACTGGTAATTCTTGGCGTAGTAATTGGGACAATTGATCGAGATTTAGAGAGGACACCTAAAGAAATTTTATACGGTGTATCATTTGGTTTGTTAGCTAACCTTTGCACTGCCTATTCTGTATTATTATTGAGACCTATAATGGATGTTCACCCTGTTGTGCCTATTGCTTTAATTCGATTTAGTATAGGCATGATTATAAGTGCATTTGGAATTTTATATTTAAATGGGAAGTTTGCTTTGAGGGAAACAATTTTGAAAGGATTCTCCAATTACAATTTGCTGGCAGGTGCATTTTTTGGAACATTTTTATCCGTAATATTTTGGCTAGCTGGATTTAAATATACTCTCGCTGGAAGAGCAGCTATATACAATCAACTCTCTACAATTTTCATTATTCTTCTTGCTTCAGTTTTCTTAAATCAACATATGACGAAAAGAAAATGGGTCGCAGTATCTCTAGCTTTAATGGGTTCCTTCGTTGTTAGTCTTTATTGAAAAGAAGATCACTGAACTCCATCAAATATTAAAATTATTTTATGGACCACGCTTTAAAAGAAAAGAATTATCAGAACGGTTCCATAATTGGAGAAAAACAGTCCAGAGGCTTGAAATAGAAAAAAATGAAATTTTAAGTGATGGCTCGAGGTCACAATATTCTGAACAATTTAAAAATTGGAAATGGATTATAATTCAAACGGTTTTGTGGTTATCTATATCAATAAAATTTGATTTTAATCCTGTTATTAACTTAATGGCATTTTTTACTATTCTAAATCAATTCATCCAAAATATTTTTTCAATAGCTCAAGATAAAAAGCAAATTTTTAACACTTTTATTACCCAAGAAATTTTATCAATGCTTTCTTTTTCAGATTTACTTTGGGAAAAGATATCTGAGCTCATTGAAGAAGATGAAATCATGAAAGCTGAAAGATCAAATATCCCCTCTGAGATTGAATGGACTGATATAAATATTGAATTATTGCCAAATGAATTTGATGATGAGTTACCTTTTTTACGTGTTATAATAGGTCATGAACAAAGTGATATACTACACCCATTAAAATTAGGATTAGTTAAAAGTTCAGATCATAAAAAGCAAAATAGACTGTTTATCATTTTAAAAGCGTTTGGGAAATATGGGAGCTTTATTTTTAATGGGAATAGCCATCAAAAAAAATCTATTGAAGAATCAATGGGTGAATTATCAAAAAATTTAATTCGTTATTTTGGTTTAAAAGATATGATGCCAATCATGAAAAATGATAAAGTAGCAAGTTGGGAATGTTTTATTAACATCAATGATAAAACAAATAGTTGGCATCAGCTTGAGCAAGAAAGATTTCAAGATGTAAGATTGTTATTAAGTGATTGGGTACCTTTAACTGAAGAGATCAAAAAGATTGATATATCCGAAGAGTCTCATAAAATGAAAGGGTATGGGTGGTAAATAAAATGGTTTTTTTAATACTCTTTATTGGATTAATTATATTTAACATTGCAGATGAAATTGAAGGCTATATAATTGAAAAAATATAAAAAGCTCTCCAAAAATGAAATTAATTCATTGCCACAAATTAAGTTCAATGGCGATGTAGAGGTTTTGTCTTCAAGCGATAATGTTCAAGCAGCTGTTAATTATTTAATGAATTACGACCTTATTGGTTTTGATACGGAAACAAAACCTACCTTTGTTAAAGGTCCTTTAAATCCCCCATCAATTTTGCAACTCGCTTGTATTGATAAGGTTTATATTTTTCAGCTTGATAATGAAAGTTTGTATAAGAAATTATTTCCTATCCTTTCAAATGAAAATATAACTAAATGCGGGGTCTCCGTTGATAGAGACTTGATTGAACTAATGTATTTATCACCTTTTGATCCACTTTCATTTGTCGATCTAGGTAATATTGCAAGGGATAATGATGTACCGCATCATGGACTTAGAGGTTTAGTAGCAATGTTTTTAAAGCATAGAATTTCTAAAGGAGCACAGATTTCGGACTGGAGCAAAACTGTACTTTCACAATCTCAAATCACCTATGCTGCTACTGATGCATGGATAAGCTTAAAGTTGTTTGAAGCTTTTGAGCAAAATGATCTTTTATAAATACTGAGGTTATGATGATAAAAAAAAGAAGACTGTTTTTTAAAATCACTTTTTATAGTTTATTTATTGTTGTTTTTAATAGTTGTGCGACTGTCATATATAAAACAATACCGCTAAAAAATATTGCAAAAACCAAAGGTACCTATTTTGTCGGTACTCAAAATTTTCAAGTTATTGATTCATCTAGGGTAATGTGGTTTACTGATAATATTAAAGGCCCTAGAAAATTAAGTGTAAAAATTTGGTATCCTGTCGATAATGTGGATTCATTTTCAAAAGCTCCTTACCTTAATCAACATAAAATTATAGGTGGTGCTATATCAAAATTATTTGGAGTTCCTGAGCCATTAATGGATAGGGCAGGTGGAGTAAAGTGTAATTCTTGGTTAAATGCTGTTCCTGCAAGGGGGAAATTTCCTATTGTAATATATTCACATGGCCACCAAAGTATTAAGATAGCTAATACTTCTCAAGCAGAAGAAATGGCGAGCAATGGATATATTGTCATCGCATTTGATCATACTTACGATGCAGCATTGACTGTTATTGATAATGATAACATTATTTATACTCGTTCAAAATTGCCACAAAATGATGATGAAGCGGCTTCAGAAAAAATGATTAAAAGAGTCAAAAGCCAGCTGGAAATAAGGACAGATGACATAAGCTTTATTATAGACAAAATAGAATTAAAATTTTCAAATGATAAATCTTTTTCAGATATAGCAGATTTTAATAATATAGGAATTTTTGGTCATAGTTTTGGCGGTTGCACTGCTATTAAAAGCGCGTATAATGATAATAGAATTGATGCTGTCTTAGGATTGGATGCTTATTTTTTGCCTCTATCAAAGGACTTAATTAAAAAAGATTTAAATAAGCCTTTTACCCATATTGGGCAGGTAAGCTGGGGAAGTTCTAACAATTATAATATTATGGAAGAATTTGGCAAAAATAATAGTAAATCCTCATATCATTTTTCAGTAGAAGGGTCAAAGCATAATGATTTTACAGACTTTTCTCAATTTACTAAGCTAACTAGAAAATTTGGTTCAGGGGAAATATCTCCCAAAATAATTCGCAATGTGATGAATGATATTATGATTGGATTTTTTGATGCTCATCTAAAAGATAGTGAAGATTTCGACGCAGGTAAGTATGAAGATACTTTTAAAAGTGTAAAAACTTATGTTCATTAGATTTTTTGTATTTTGAAAATCAATTATTAACTTTAGACCGTGCTCAAATTAATTCCCATTCTAGTTCTTATTTTTTTAAATGCTTGTGGGCCTGATTATGATGCGAAATCAGATGTTACTGGTCTTCAATTTGACGGAGTAGATGACTACATATTAATTGAAGAAAATGTACTTCCTGATTCTGGGGATTATACAATTTCTATTTGGGCAAAAGCTGATTCAGCTAATACAGGCGCAAGGACATTAATTTCACAGAGTGATACCTCTGGCAGTCCATTCTTCTTTGGTTCTAATTCTGTTTCTGATTCATCTGGTACCATTAAAATGAATCAAGATTGGAAATCTTTAGATAAAACACCATTCTACCTTGATAATAAATGGCATTTATACACAATTGTTAATGATGGTATTATTGGAGATTCAGCCAATATTACTGACACTTCATTATTTTATATTGATGGTATAGAATCATCAGTCGTAATGGGTAATGGTAAAAGTTATCCAATAGATGAAAGTTTTTTTATAGGGACGATGTGGGACAGCTCGGGTGAATTTTTCTCTGGTGCTATTGATGATATTGCTGCATGGGATAGGAAGTTATCATCAGAAGAAATCAGTTCATTATATAACTCAGGTCTTGGACTTGATCCGACTATAGATTCGTTAAACTATAAAGGAGCTGAGAATTTGATAGCTTTTTGGCCTTTTAGCGAAGGTGCTGATAGCTCTGTAGCTGATTTTAGTGGAAGTGGATTTGATGGTCAAATTTTTGGGGCTAGCTGGGTTAATATTGATTCAAAGTTAGAGCCTACCATGGATTCTACATTATTAGCAGGTTCTGAAAATAAAAAGAACGATTATCAAAAAGAATTGTGGGGTAGAGTTTTAGACATGAGTGGGAAACCATTATATGAGGCTAGTGTAGTTCTAACTGGTTTTCACAATGAAGAGTTTAAATGGACTACAAATTTTTCAACTAACAGACGAGGTGATTATGAGATAAATGATTGTCAACCTTGGGATGCATTTATTGTATCAATGAATGGTTATGAAACTCAAAGATATAGTCCTAAAGATTCAATCTTTTTGGAAAGTCCAATCGATTTTACATTGAAAAAGAAGGTTGAAGAACCAACTATTGATAGTACAATGTATGCAGAAATCTCTAGGCAAGCAGAAGAAAATTATGAGATGATTCAATATATGATTAATTCTGCAAAACAAAATCAGGTTGTTTCCATTCCAGAGGGTATACATATTATTTCTAGGCCCATTTTAATAGAGAAAAAGGTCAATATCACTATCCAAGGTATTCTTTCATCTGGTATAATATTAAATGATATTCACCAACCGGTATTTATTATTAATAATTCATCAAACATAGTATTGCAACGGCTCAGTCTTGGTCATGAGCCAACTATTAAAGGAGAACACGATTCTGAAGTGGTCAGAATAAATAATGGTAATAATATTTATGTTAACAGTTGTGAAATTAGTGGAGATGCTGCAATTGGTTTAAAAGCTGTTGGTGTCAAAAGCTTGACAATCTCTAGTTGTTTTGTTCATGATAATAGTTGGTTTGCTTTTTCATTTCAAAAATGTGATAATGTTACGATAGAAAATTCTCAGCTTATTGATAATCAAGAAGTGATGTACAAAAGGTCTTCAAGTGTTGCACTTCATAGTAATATTATTAAAGATTAACCTTACTAAATAATCTTTCATGAAAACCAAAGAAAGGTTATTGTTCTTCATCTTACCATCTGCAGCTATAGTTGTATTTATCTTTTTAGTAATAATGGGAGCTATGTCTTACGAGGGAGGACATAGATTAGATCTTAATTCTGAAGGTTATTCCTTTTCAAATAATTATTTAAGTGACCTAGGTAGAATTAAGACAGTCGCAGGCATGGATAACTCTATTCCTTTTTATTGTTTTAATAGTGCTCTAATTATTCTAAGCGTAGTATTTTCATTCTATTTTTTATTTTTGCCATCTGTTTATGATGAAAGTATAGAAATTCAAAATATTGCTCGAGTTGGTAGTGTTTTTGGCTTTCTTGCTAGTATATGTTTTGCTGGAGTTGCATATACTCCAGCTGATTTGTTCATTGATGCTCATATATTTTTTGCTGACTGGTTATTTCGTTTAATGAACCTGACAATAGTTTTTTATGCAATTACTTATATAATGATGAAGAAAAACTATTTTATTTTTTCATTTATTTTTGGCATTGTTGCATTAGTTGTAACGGCACATATAGTTTTATCGGATTTTGGATTAGCTAGATTTTTTTATGAGCCACATACTGTTCGAGTTTTATCTCAAAAAGCTGCCACGATTGCTTTGATTATTAGTGTCCCTTTGATGACTATTTATAATCAAAAGCGATTATCTTCACATCCAATAGATCTTAGAATATTTGCTTTAAAAAATTATTAAATATTTATCTAAATAATAAAAAGGAGATCATCATGAAACAGTACATTATTGGATTTATTTCTGCAATTTTGTTATTGCTCATTGGATTTATAACTATGGGTTTTGCACCAGCACCCAACTTCAATACTTCAGGGAAATATCAAATTGATACTCTCCTTATTAAGCAGGAAGACTATATAGGGAATAAAAGTTATGAGGTTTTGTATACAATATTTGACACCACTACAGGAGATATTAAACAAACTAGAAGAGTTCCTCATAGCAATTATATTTCAAAAAAAATTCATAGGCAAAAATCTGCCTTTGATTATAAATAGATATAGGAGTACATAATGAAAAAGTATAGTATTGGTATTTTTACAGGAATAATTATTGGTGCTAGTAGCATTTTGTTTTTGGGCTCATCTACGATAAATACTGGGTCTGACCGTTATGAATATATTAGCGGGTCATCTACTGTAGATTTAAAAGTATTTGATAAGCGCACAGGAAAGATGTTTGTTCGCAGTCGCGATTTTGTTACAGAATATGATATAATTAATGGTTATTATAGGGTACGTACTTACAGTTTATATGAAGAGTAGATAAACTAATCTAATGATTAAAAGCAATGTAGATAACGCAGCTTCTCGTATAAGAGAACATATTCGTCAAACACCGTTTGAGAAATCAGAACTAATTTCTAAAATGACCGGGGCTGAGGTTTGGCTAAAGATGGAAAATCAACAGTTTACTGGTTCTTTTAAATTCAGAGGGGCAATAAACAAAATGCTCTCTCTTAATGATGCTCAAAGAAAGTCAGGTATTTATGCTGCCTCTACAGGTAATCATGGTGCTGCTGTGGCTCTTGCATCTAAAATACTTGGTGTTCCTTGTATAGTATATGTTCCAGAAAATTCATCAGAAGCAAAATTAGAAAATATGAAAAATTTTGGTGCTGATATTAAAGTTTTTGGTTCAGATTGCATGGAAGGTGAAATTGAAGCTAGAAAAGTAGCAGACAATACAGGCGGTATTTACGTATCTCCTTATAATGACCCAGAGATTGTTTTTGGGCAAGGAACTATAGCAGAAGAAATTCATTCTCAATGTGATGGTCTTGATACGATTATTGTATCAGTAGGTGGAGGCGGAATGATCAGCGGTGTTGGGGGCTACCTCAAATCAGTATGGCCAGATATTGAAGTCATAGCCGCATCTCCAGAAAATCATGCTGTAATGATAAAATCATTGGAGAAAGGTGAGATAATTAAAATAAACCCAATACCCACTATATCTGATGGCACTGCAGGCGGAGTTGAAGAAGGTTCAATAACCTTTGATTACTGCCAAAATTTTGTCGACCATTCAATTTTATTATCTGAACAAGAAATTGAAGCTGGTATTCTACATATGATTGAAAAAGAAAGGGTGTTAGTAGAGGGAGCTGCTGGAACATCAATAGCGGCTTTAATAAAAATGAAAGATTATCTTAAAAACAAGCGTGTAGGAATTATTATTTGTGGTAAAAATATAAGTTTGGATGTCTTACAAAGAATTTTATGAAAGTTTTTGGGCTTGGAGATATTAAACGTGCACTCCCAAAAATTGACTTATCCCCATTAATTAAAGAAGGCTTTGTCGCTTATTCATCTGGGCAAGCCGTAGTACCTCCTGTTGGAGAGTTAGTATTTGAAAACCCACCTGGTGACGTCCATATAAAATATGGTTACATCCAAAATGACGATTATTATGTAGTAAAAATAGCATCAGGGTTTTATGGTAATACTGATTTGAATATTCAATCATCCCAAGGCGGTGTTATGATATTGTTTGATCAAAAAACAGGTAAAGAAGTTGGAATATTAATTGATGAATGCTATTTAACGAACGTAAGAACAGCAATAGCAGGGGCAGTATGTGTGGAATTGTTTTCTCCAAGCAATATAAGTTGTATTGGAGTTATTGGCACGGGAGTACAAGCCAGAATGCAGATAGCATATTTACCTGAAAATATAAAATGTAAGAAAATTAAAGTTTGGGGTAGGAGTGGGAAAAGCGTTGAAGAATATATCAAAGAGATGACTTCTTTAGGTTGGATGTTGGATAGAGTAAATACCACTGATGATATTGCAGCTACATGCGATTTAATTATAACGACCACGCCATCAAAAGAACCGTTATTAAAAAATAAATTACTTAAAAAAGGAACGCACATTAATGCAATAGGTTCAGATTCACCTGAAAAAAATGAACTTGAAGTAGACATTTTAAAAGCAGCTGATTTAGTAGTCGCTGATAGCATATCGCAATGCCTAGAAAGAGGAGAAATCTCACATGCAATTCGAAACAGATTCATTGATAAGAATGAGATTCAAGAACTAGGTCATCTTATTCATAAAAATGGTACTTATAATTGTAAAGAGCACCAAATATCGGTTGCTGATTTAACTGGCGTTGCAGTACAAGATATTCAAATTGCAAAAGCGGTATTTAAAGAGTGTGAAAAATTAAAAATATGAAATTTGAAGAATTTGAACTAGAAAGAAATCAATCTCTCTTTGAACATGAAGTTGATTTTAATCTATCTGAAAGTGGGTTACACCCCTTACCATTAAAAAGTATATTAACTAAAAATGAACAAAGTGATCTTTTAGATACAGAGCTTATCTATGGGCATACAAATGGGACTCCAAGCCTTAGAGAAAAAATATCAAAACTATATAATGGTGCAAAGCCTGAAAATATTTTAGCTACTTCAGGCTCAGCTGAAGCAAATTATGTTGCGATCATGACCTTGTTAAACCCTGGGGATGAGCTTATTTATATGGTTCCTAATTATTTGCAAATAAGAGGAATTGCCCGAAATATAGGTGTCAATATAGTTGAACTTCCTCTGCGCGAAAAATTAGGCTGGCAGTGGGATATAAATGAACTTGAATCTGTTATTTCAAATAAAACTAAAATGATTGCGATATGTCATCCAAATAATCCAACTGGCTCTATTGTTTCAGAAGAAAATATCAGGAAAATCATAGATATTGCTTCAAAGAATGACTGCTGGATTTTATCTGATGAGGTGTATAGAGGTGCAGAGTTAAATGGTGTGGAGTCACCGTCTTTCTATGGCAGTTATGAAAAAACAGTAGTGAATGCTGGATTATCTAAAGCTTACCGTTTGCCCGGACTTAGAACTGGCTGGACGGTAGGGCCTAAAGACTATATTAAAAAAGCATGGGCCTTCCATGACTATACCTCTATAAGCATCGCATATCATAGTGATTGGGTCGCTTCAAAAATATTAGATTCAAAAAGACGTAAAAAGATTCTAGATGGAACGAAGAGACATTTAAATGAAAATTTAAATACGTTGGTAAACTGGATTGATACATTAGATGGAAAGTTAAGTATAACTACACCACAGGCAGGTGCAATCGCCTTTGTAAAAATACATCTGAATACAACTTCTCAGGATCTTACTTACCATATAAGAGACAATTACAGTGTTTTACTTACAGCAGGGAAATGGTTTGGATTAGAGGGGTTTCTTCGATTCGGTTTTGGACCTCCAAATGACTATTTAGCTAAGGCTTTAGAAAAAATTGGGAAGTCTTTAAAAACTATTTGAAACGTTTTATTACTTAAAGTATCTCTGGTACATAATTAAATCTAGAACGACTTGGCCTTTCATAAGAGTCAGCTGGAGTTCTTTCAGGTAATTCTACCGTTTCATGCTCAATGTCCTGGTACGGTATTTTACTAAGTATGTGAGAAATACAATTCACTCTTGATTTCTTTTTTATATCAGACTCAACAATATACCAAGGTGAGAAATCTGTATCAGTGTGTTCCATCATATTATCTTTTGCTTTGGAATAATCTTCCCATCTATTAATTGACTCAACATCCATAGGACTTAATTTCCATACTTTGGTAGGATCATTAATTCTGCCTTCAAAACGTTTTACTTGTTCATCGGCACTTACTGAAAACCAATATTTTAACAAAATAATACCAGAGCCAATAAGCATTCTTTCGAAGTCTGGAGTAGTTTGCAAAAATTCAATGTACTCTTTATCACTGCAAAAGCCCATAACTTTTTCAACTCCTGCTCGGTTATACCAGCTTCGGTCAAATAAAACAATTTCCCCAGCTGCTGGGAGATTTGCTACATACCTCTGGAAATACCATTGAGTTTTCTCTCTATCTGAAGGTTTTGCAAGTGCAGCTACCTTACAACTTCTTGGATTTAAATTTTCTGTTATTCTTTTTATTGTACCGCCTTTACCTGCTGCATCTCTGCCTTCAAAAATGATAACAACTTTTTTGTCATTTTCGATAACCCAGTCTTGCATATGGACAAGTTTAATTTGAAGCTCATCGATAAGCTTATTGTAGTTCTTTTTAAATTCTTTTTTATTACTCATGATTAGTCCTAATTAATTAATATAGTTGGGTAAAAATATAATAGACCTTATTTAGTTGTTCAAATCCAATAATTATAAATAAATTTCAAATGCCCATCGCGGACTTTTAGGGCTCCCACATACAACATAAAATTTTTAACTATTTCTATAGGGAAGCCCGATGAAAAGAATATTACTATTAGCTCTCATTTATTTTTGCCCTATTAGTGCGCAATTTAATCCTTGTTATGATGATCTATATTTATCTCTTAAAGCAAAGGGTTTAAATGCTCTGTCAACTAGAGAGTATCATTATTTTACTCGTAAAGATGAGGAATGTTCAGAGTACAACATTTTTGACAAAAAATATCATGATCAATTATATGAGATGCAGGAAGAGATATATAGAATAGCTGAAAAGCTTGGTGAACTTGATGAGGATATTAATCTAGAGAATATATACGGACTAGGTAGATTAAAAGCAACTGACCCTGAATTGAGAAGCTTGGCAATCATGCAGTCAAAGGATGATGACATTAGGAATGAGTTTAATTCTATGTTAGAAAAGCTAATAGTGCTGAGAAAAGAAATGCAAAAAGAAATAAATAGAGATACTGGGCCTACAGATTTAATTGTCAATTCATTAACTGTCATTGATAGTGCTAATGGTGGATATATCAAAACAATTAGCAAGGATGGTAAAAATACTGTTATGATTGGTAATCACCCTTCTGGAAGTGGGAGTGTTATAACTTATAATAAAGAGGGTGCACCTTCAGTTCGATTAGGATCAGATGATAAATCAAATGGTTATATGAATGTTAGAAGAAAGTCTGGGAAAAATGCACTTTATGTTGGTGCTACAGAAGATGGTAATAATGTCATAATGGGGTCAAACCATGAAGGTAATCCTTCATTTGTCGCAGGTTCAAATGATGATAATAATGGCTACATTAAAACGATGAATATTCATAATAAAAACTCAACAGTAATCGGTTCAAAGAAAGATGGCTCAGGATATCTGACAACATTTAGTAATTCAGGCAATAGAACTTCTTTCATCTCATCAGATAAAAAAGGTGCCGGGATGATTGGACTTTATGATAAAGATCAGAAGCTTCAATATACTCAAAAAGGGGAAAAGACAGTTGTAAAGCAAATTTCTGATGACAAAAAAAAGGAAAAATAAACTATCAAATTCTATATTTTTTTCTTGAGGTCTAAATGAATATAATTGATCTACGAAGTGATACTGTAACCCTGCCAACCAAAGAAATGCATGAGGCAATTTCTAATGCAGAATTAGGTGATGATGTATTTCAAGAAGACCCAACAGTTAATAGATTAGAAAAATTAGCTGCAGAAAAGTTTAATAAAGAGGCTGCTATATTTTTACCAAGCGGTACGATGGCAAATTTAGTTGCTGTACTTACCCACTGCCAGCGAGGCGATGAGGTTATTCTGGGTGATCAATCACATACTTTTTTATATGAAGCCGGAGGAATATCTTCTTTTGGAGGTGTCCATTCTAGGCAACTAAAAAATCATGATGATGGGACGATGAGTATTGAAGATATAAAAAGTGCTATACGAAAGAAAGATGTCCATTTTCCACCCTCAAGGTTAATATGTTTAGAAAATACTCATAATAGATGTTTAGGTATGCCACTTGATATTAATTACATAAATGATGTAGCAGATATAGCAAGAAATAATAACATGTCAGTTCATATTGATGGTGCTAGAATTTTTAATGCAGCAGTCGCAACTGGCTCTAGTGTTTCAGATTTAACAAAAGAAGTAGAATCTGTATCCTTTTGTCTCTCTAAAGGATTATCTGCTCCTTCTGGGTCATTACTCTGTGGTGAAAGTAGTTTTATTCAAAGAGCTAGATTTAACCGTAAAGCTCTTGGAGGTGGGATGAGGCAAGCAGGTATTTTAGCTGCAGCTGGTATTGTTGCATTAAATGTAATGTCTAAAAAAATCGTTCAAGATCATCAAAACGCTAAAAAGCTTGCAGATGGTATAAGTAAGATTGATGGTATTAATCTTGAATTAGAAAAAACTAAGACAAATATTATTTATTTTATGCTTGACCATCCAAAAGTAAATAGCTCAGCACTTCTTGAGTTTATGGAAAAAAAGAATATTCGATTTTTTGAGTTGGCACCTAATTGGTTTAGGCTTGTTACACATTCTGGGATAAGTAATGAAAGTATCGATTATGTAGTTAATGAGTTTGATCATTTTTTTGCAAAAGCTTGAATGATAGTATTTTGTTTTAGGAACATTAATTTATCGTTACTCATTTTATTAACCTTACTAACTAATAATCTCATTGGTTCTGAAAATACTTTTCCTAAAAATATTTCAGACATTAATGGAGAAAAAATATCCTTCCCTTTATTATCTAAAAATAAAACAGTTTGTTTGATCACTATAAAATCAGTTAGTTGTCCTGTTTGCATCGAACAGTTAAAACGGTTTAAAAAAAAAATATTAGAGTTTCAGAAATGTAATCTGACATTTTTAGTTTTAGCTTATGGTAGCATAAGCAGTATCAAAAATCTTGCAAATAAAACAAAATTCCCATTTCCTTTTATACAAGATGAAAATTTTATAATATCCAAAACATTTGGTCTAGATAATGCTCCTTTTGAAATAATACCATCTGTTATTTTATTTAACGGGGATGGTACTGTAAAATGGAAGCAGACAGGCAGGAGCTATCAGTTCTTTAGTGATCAGGCGATTGAAGATTATCTTGATTGTGAAAATTGGATTTAAAAAATGTTAACGAATGGTAACTTTTATCATAACTTGCTTTTTATGAAGATGAGTTACGTAAATTTCCCAAATTAATAAAATTAAATTTTATGTTTGATAGTGATGTAATAAAACAAGGTATTAAAGATGTATCTATCTTAGAGCTGATGCGTGAGGTAGATCGACAAAAATTTGTTCCTAAAAAGTACTCTGATATAGCTTACGAAGACCGTGCAATTCCAATAGGAGAAGGTCAAACTATCAGCCAGCCATTTATTGTTGCTTTTATGACTGAAAATCTAAAATTAAAACCAGGACATAAAGTTCTTGAGGTTGGCACGGGGTCTGGTTTTCAGACTGCTGTTTTGAGTAAGCTAGGCGCAAAAGTTTCTACTATAGAGATAAATAAAAAATTATTCAAAGAATCTTTAAAAAGATTAACTGATCTGGGCTATGATGATATTTCTTTTCACCATGGAGATGGAAATAAAGGTGTTCCTGAGCAGTCTCCTTATGATAGGATCCTTGTAGCAGCTGCTTCAAATGAAATTCCAAAAACATTATTAGACCAATTATCAATTAATGGTAGAATGATTATTCCTATTGGTAAACAGTCAGCGGTACAACATTTATGGCTAATTACAAAGAATAGTGATGGTGAAATAAATAAAGAGAAAATTCTTCCTGTACACTTTGTGCCAATGATAAATGGTTAAATAATTAAAGATATTATAATTGTACTATTATGTTTAAAAAAATCATATTTACATTTTTATTATTTTCAATTTCTTATGGACAATTAATTTGGCATGAAGGAAATTTGAAAAAAATTGAAGAAACATCCTTAGATATAATTGTGATTGGTGATCAGGATCCAACCTGGAAAGAAAAACTTACCCAGATCGCATTATTATTTTTAGAAGGCTATAAATTAAAAATAGATTCAGAAGTTTTTTCACCATCAATGGTGATTGAGATTAGTTTGATTAAATCTAATGATTTAAGTCTTTACTCACATCACATTAAACTATCTGTTTTTGATTTATTTTTAACTAGGGAAAAATATTTAGAAAATATTCCTAAAGGGAAAATATTAAAAAAGTTTCAAAAAGGAATAATTTATCAACAAAACTTAATGGGCCAATCAAACGATGAAAAAATCATCCAAGATATAGAGAATTCGCTAGTAAAAATCTTAGATATTTTTATAAATAACTGGTATCAAGATAACCCCATGAAGCAGTTTTAATTCTATAGTTTATTTCTACCCTTATTTGACATCTCCTTTCTATAGTGTAAATTTGTTAGTTTTATTAAAAAATGAATTATATCAACAAAATATTTATGATTGCTATTAAATGTGGTTTATACATTGCATTCTGGTTTGTATTAAATGTAAATGCGTCAGCTGCAGAAAAAATTGATTGGCAAGGTGGTGGTGCGAAAACTGGCAACAGACTAGCAGTTCTAGATTTCTCATCTGAGGGTATTTCTACGCCATTACGTGATCTTCTAACTAAACAATTTCGTCAAAATCTTAAAAAGTTAAATATTTATGAGGTGCTAGATGCTAGCATGACAAATAAGGTAGAGATTTTTTATCCAGGAGAGTCGCTCTATGGAGAGTGTAAATCTAAAGGTTGCATCTTAGAATTGGGTAAACTGTTGAAGGTTAACTTTGTGGTTGCTGGCACTATTATTGAAAAAGAAAAAGAATATTTTGTAAAAGGGAAAATGTATTCCATTGATCTAGAGCAGGAGGTTCAAGGTTTTTCAATCGATAATGTTAGTGAAATTGATAGTATCAGACTTGAAATGAAAAAGTTATCATATAATGTTAGTGGATTGGAAGTCCCAGATACTTTAACAATTGAAGCATCTTCTGAAACATTAAGCTATTTAAATACACAAAAAGAAAAGCAGAAAGCTCCATGGCTTAGATTACCAAAAATCCCTAAAAAAGTTAAGTCATTGATGTATTCTACATTTGTTCCAGGAGCAGGGCAGGTATATTCAAAACGTTCTTATACAGGAATGGGCTTTTTTGGTACTGAAATTATTATTGGTGGGTTGGCATTACTTGCTCACTCAAATTATCAAAAATCATGGGGAGGATTTGAGGAGAAATACACAAA